>Ga0154503_127_pt2 | contig 2792 bp, 3 predicted proteins | sample RifGroD2_FD_115982 | JGI IMG/M metagenome (GOLD analysis project Ga0154503, IMG submission 115982) | Elusimicrobia bacterium GWD2_63_28 | reverse complement strand
CGCTTCCGGTATCCTGGCCGTAGGCCTCTTTAATGCCCAGCCTGGCGAGAAGGCCCAGCCCCCACCTGGCCAGCCGGTCGTTGAAGTGGATGAGGTAGGTGGAGAGAACGGACATCAGCAGCATCGAGGTGAGCACGAGCGACTGCAATTCCGGCGTGATGTGCTTATAGCCCGCCCCCAGCGCCAGGATGACGAGCGAGAATTCGCTTATCTGGGAGAGGTTGACAGCGGTGAGCAGCCCCGTCCTTAGTCCGGTCTTAAGCAGCCTCGCCGTAGGGACCAGGGAGATGACGCGGCTGGAAACCACGAAGCCGGCTATGACCAGCGACATCCCGAGAACGGACCAGGAAGGCTGCGGTACCTTAAGCCCCAGCGCCACGAAAAAGAGGGTAACAAAAAAATCCCGCACGCCGGTCAGTTTGGAGATGACGTCCGTCCCGTAGGGGAACGCCGCGATGCTCATCCCGGCGATGAGCGCGCCCATCTCCTTGGAGAGGCCGGCGTGCTCGGCCAGGCCGCAGATGAGAAAGCACCAGGCCGTGGAACTGAGTAAGACCAGTTCGGGGAATTTGCCGGCCGCGTGGAACAGCCTGGCCAGGATATGCTTGCTGGTCAGGAAGGCGAATGCCACAAGTACCAGCCCCTGCCCGAATGACCGCAGGATCCCGCCCAGTTCCGGATTGAGCAGGTTAGGCTGGAACGCCATGAAAATAATAGCCCAGATATCCTGCAGCACAAGAATGCCGACGGTCAGCCGGCCCGCCACGGTGGCCGTCTCGAATTTGTCCGTCAGCAGCTTCACCACAATCAGGGTGGAGCTCAGAGCCAGCGCCACCGAAAGATAAAGCAGGTCGAAATTTCCGCCGCCCATCGAATAGCCGAACGCTCTGAAAAAACCAAGCGCCAGGAGCACGCAGGCCGCGAATTGCACAAAGCCCAGGGTGAACATGGCCCCGCCCATCCGCAGCATGTCGCGCAGGTTGATCTCGAGGCCGATGATGAACAGAAGAAGGATGAGGCCGATCTCCGAGATGAGTTCTATGCTGGCTTGGTCTGTAACAAGCCCGAATCCCAGGTGCGTGCCGAGCAGGATGCCGCCCAGGACATACCCCAGGATGAGCGGCTGGCGCAGGAACCTGGCGATATGGGACGCGCCGGCGGCGAAAATGATTCCCAGTCCGATGTCGGTAAGAATGTTAAGCGAGTGGTTCATGTGTTTTCCCCGTCAGCCGTCCGGGACAAGGTCGTCAACTGGCTTTTTGTCCCTAATACAAGCAGAGAATCGCCTTCCGCCGCGGTAGCGTCGTCGTTCTCCCGCGCGGCGGACGGGTTTGCGCCTGGCAGTATGGCGGCCACGGAAACACAAGATAGTTTTCCACGGAGGTCGGCCAGTCTTAGGCCCGCCCAGGGGGAGCCGGGGTTTACCGGTATCCTGGAATAATAAATCCTGTCATCATCTTCCTGCGCGGCGTTCCCGGGTTCCAGCATCAGGCGTACCATTTCCCTGCCGGCTTCCTTTCCCGAGTCGATTACTGAGCCGGCGCCTGCCGCCCAGAGCGCTATTTCCGGATCGTCCCCTTGGAGTGAAGCGACTATGTTTATAGCCGGGTTCAGGCGTTTCGCAACGGCTATGGCGCGCCTCGCCTCGTCTGCCGGCAATGCCAGGAGAAGCGTGTGCGCATGCTCGACGCCCGCGGAAATAAGGGTGGCCTGTTCCGTAGGTGCACCGGGGACAAAATGAACATCCGGCTCAAGCCTCTCCGGCGCGGTATCAGACACAACGACTACTTCCATGCCCATAGCCGCAAGGCTCTTCGCGGCCTGGGCCGAGGAGGAGTCCCAGCCGAGTATGATGTATCTCTTACGTTCTTTTGCGGGCATCATGTGTTAAATTATACCAAGTAAGCCGGGAGCCCGCCCGCCGGCTCGGGAGCAAGGGTCAGCCGCCATGATAAAGGCGGCTGCGGATGTCGCTCTGCTGGCGGAGCAGGGTCTTTGCGCCCGCGCCGGCGGTCAGTGCTTCGGCGAGCGCCACGGCCACCTCGGCTTCGCCGGCGGCGACGAGCGTGGCCCCGGCCATGTTCAGCGCCGCCGCCTCCCGCAGATGGTCGCACCTGGCCAGTATGCGCAGTTCCGGGTTCAGCGCGCGGGCGCGCCGCACTATCTCGACGCCGTCCTCGAGATCGGCGCTGAGTATCAGGCTGCCGGCGCTTTCCACGCCGGCTTCCTCCAGCATGCCCGGGCGCAGCGCGTCGCCGTACAGCGCATCGTAGCCGGCGGAGCGGAGCTTTTTTACGGTATCGAGGTTCAATTCTATTATAGTGGCTTTTGTGCCGCTAGAGGTAAGGATGGCGTGCACCGTCCTGCCTACCGGCCCGTAGCCTATCAGTATGCAGCGGTTCTGGTCCGGCGGCGGTATATCTCTTTCTGGCGGCTGCCCGGAGGAGCCCGCCGCAAGGCGCAGGCTGCGGGCCCAGGAGTAGAGCGAGGGGTTGAGGGAGATGGAAATAATAGCCGCGGCTATCAGGGCGCTCCAGCCCGCGTCGCCGAGCACGCCCAGGCGCTGCGCCAGGGCGCCCAGTATGAACGTGAATTCGCCTACCTGGGCGAAAGAGGCGCCCACCGGGATAGCGATGGAGAACGGCCTGCCCAGCAGGCGCGCCGTAAGGGCGGCGGCCACGGGCTTAACCGCCAGGATCACAAACAGGATAGCAGCGGTGGCCAGCGGCTCGCGCAGCAGCGCCCTCACGTCGAACAGCATGCCTACCGAGACGAAGAAAAGGACGGCGAAG
>Ga0154503_168_pt1 | contig 3556 bp, 4 predicted proteins | sample RifGroD2_FD_115982 | JGI IMG/M metagenome (GOLD analysis project Ga0154503, IMG submission 115982) | Elusimicrobia bacterium GWD2_63_28 | reverse complement strand
AGCTATTCCGCGGCCTTCGCCATAGTGGTGTTCGCGCTGCTGTTCTTCATCTCGGTCACCTACCTGCACGGTTTCGACGCGGCCAAGGAGGAGCGTTAACATGCTTAAAAAACTGACGCTTTGGGCCGGCAAGACTTTCGACGGCCTGCTGAAGGCCGCCGCCGAGGTAATAAAAGACCCGATCCAGAGGCAGAAGTTCTTCAAATACGTGCTGATCCACGCCGTCATTATCGTAACGGCCGCTATCTTTGTCTACCCCCTGCTGCGCATCTTCTCCGTCTCGCTGCGCCCGGGAGACAAACTGGTGTCGACCGACCTCTCCCTGATCCCCGACCGCGCGACTTTCGCGGCCTACGGCAGCCTGCTCAAGGACACCATGTTCCTGCGCTGGCTGTGGAACTCCCTGATCATTACGCTGGCCACATCCTTCATCGGGGTGTCGCTCGCCTCCACGGCGGCCTACGCCTTCTCCCGCTTCAAGTTTCCCGGCAAAAAGGCCGGCCTGATCCTGCTGCTGTCGAGCCAGATGATCCCGGCGGGCATGCTCATCCTGCCGCTGTTCCTGATGATCATGAAGCTCAAGCTGATGAACACTTACCTCGGCATGATCATCGCCTACTCGGTGAGCTCCCTGCCGTTCAGCATCTGGATCCTGAAGGGCTACTACGACACCATCCCGCGCTCGCTCGAGGAGGCCGCCCTCGTCGACGGCACCAGCCAGGTGGGCGCCTTCTGGCGCATCATCCTGCCGCTGTCCACCCCGGCGCTCAGCATCGCCTTCCTGTTCAATTTTACCACCGCCTGGAACGAGTACCTGGTGGCCCGCGTGGTGCTGTTCAGCTCCCAGCAGTACACCTGGACGCTGGGGCTCTTCGAACTGCAGGGCCAGTACATCACCCAGTGGGGCATGTTCGCCGCCGGCTCCATGCTGGTGACTATCCCGGTGCTCGCCGTTTTCCTCTACTCTTCCAAGTGGCTCATCTCCGGTCTGACGCTCGGCAGCGTGAAAGGATAATTTATGGCTACCGTTCAATTCTCGCGCATAGTGAAGAAATTCGGCGACAACGTGGTGCTCAACGGCGTCGACGTGGATATCAAGGACCACGAGTTCGTGGTCATCGTGGGGCCCTCGGGCTGCGGCAAGACCACGCTGCTGCGCATGCTGGCCGGCCTGGAGGAGATCACCGGAGGGGAGATCACCATCGACGGCCTGCGCGTAAACGAACTGCATCCCTCCAAGCGCCAGATCGCCATGGTGTTCCAGGACTACGCCCTCTACCCCCACATGACGGTCGAGGAGAACATGAGCTTCGCGCTGCGCCTGCGCAAGACCCCGAAAACCGAGATCGACTCCCGCGTGGACGAGGCCGCCAGCATCCTGCAGCTCAAGAAGTTCCTCAAGCGCATGCCCAAGCAGCTCTCCGGCGGCCAGCGCCAGCGCGTGGCCATAGGCCGCGCCATCGTGCGCAAGCCCAAGGTATTCCTCTTCGACGAGCCGCTCTCCAACCTGGACGCCAAGTTGCGCGAAGAGATGCGCGTGGAGATAGCCAAGCTCTACCAGCGCCTGAACGCCACCATCATTTACGTCACGCACGACCAGGTGGAGGCCATGACGCTGGCCGGCCGCATCGTCATCATGAACCACGGCATCGTGCAGCAGGTCGGCTCGCCCATCGAGGTGTACCGCAAGCCGGCCAACCTCTTCGTCGCCGGCTTCATCGGCAGCCCGACCATGAATTTCATGCACGGCAAGCTGGTCCTGGACGGCGAGCACCTGCGCTTCTCCAGCGGCGACATAAAGCTCACCATCCCCCCCTACCTGCTGCACGACCCGAAGAAGCACGACGGCCGCGAGGTTGTCGTGGGCGTGCGCCCCGACGACGTGCTGGTGGGCCGCACCGCGGAGGGCTGTTCCGACAAGGTGGACGGCGTGCTGGAAGTCTGCGAGCTGCTGGGCCACCGCGAGAACCTTTATATAAAGGTCGGCGACACCCGCCTGCTGGCCACGGTGGAGGCCTTCTTCGACCGCAGCCCCGGCGCGGCGGTGCAGTTGTGCTTCAACTACAAGAATATGCACGTCTTCGACAAGGCCACCGAGGCGCGCCTCAGCGAGTAAATTCTTGAGCCCACGGGCGAGTTTAAGTATAATTAAATTGTCGGATTTGGAAGTAAAAATACGGAGGTATAACATGAAAGCTACCATAGACGCCGCTTCGTGCATCGGCTGCGGGCTCTGCGCCAACGACTGCCCCGAGGTTTTCGAAATGACCGGCGAGAAGGCCATAGTGAAAGGCGACGTGCCTGCCGGCAAGGAAGACGCCTGCAAGAACGCGGCGACCAACTGCCCCGTGCAGTGCATTAAGGTTGACTGACCTTTAAAGCCGTAAAACGAAACAGCCCGCTTCACAGCGGGCTGTTTTTTTTATGCCTCGAAGGCCTTACGCCGTTTTTTCCTTGTCCTTCAGCTTCAGGAAGGGTATCAGCAGCATGCCCGGGAGGGTGGCGAGGCATACTATGATGAAGAACTTGGGGTAGCCTGCCAGGTCCTGCAGCTTGCCGCTGACGAAGCCCGGCACCATCATGCCCAGGGCCATGATGCCGGTGGAGATGGCGAAATGAGCGGTCTTGTACTTTTCTCCGGTCAGCGTGATCATGTAGAACATGAAGGCCGTGGTCCCCATGCCGTAGCCGAACTGCTCTATTCCCACCAGCCCGTAGACGAAGTTGATGGGCAGGGCCGTGTGGTAGGACATGTATACGTAGACGAGGTCCGGGGCGTTGAGCAGGAAGGCGAGGGGCCAGATGGTGCGCTTAAGGCCGTATTTTGAGATTATCCAGCCGCCCAGCAGGCCGCCGACTATCAGCGAAGCCAGCCCCACGGTCCCATAGGCCACGCCCACCTGGGAGGTAGTCAGCGCCATGCCGCCCGCTTCCGCCGTATCGAGCAGGAACGGCGCGGTCAGCTTGAGCAGCATCGCCTCGCCGAAGCGGTAGGTCAGGATGAACGCCAGGCCGATGCCGACGTTCTCGAGCTTGAAGTAGGCGGAGAAGATCTCGCCGAACTCGGCCAGCTGGCTGGCCTTGGCCTCGTCGGGCTTGTCGGCCGCCGGCGCCGGCAGCCAGACCTTGTGGTAGACGAACAGCAGGCCCATGATGGCCGCCGCGAGCAGCAGCACGCTGGTCCAGCTGTTCTGGATATTGCCGGTGCTGGTCTCTATGCGGCCGGCCAGCATCACCAGCACGCCGGAGCTGAACAGCATGGCCACGCGGTAGAAGAAGGAGCGGATGCCTATGAAGAAGGCCTGCTTCTTGTCGTCCATCGACAGCATGTAGAAGCCGTCCACGGCGATGTCGTGCGTGGCCGACAGGAAGGCGATGCCCATGAAGCAGGCCATGGAGACGTAGAGGAACTGCGGGGTCTTGAGGGACAGGGCCGCGGTAGCTATCGCCACGGCCATCAGCGCCTGGGTCCAGGCTATCCAGTTGCGCTTGGTGGAGTACATGTCTATCAGCGGGCCCCACAGCATCTTTATGACCCACGGCAGGTACAGCCAGC
>Ga0154503_153_pt1 | contig 6082 bp, 4 predicted proteins | sample RifGroD2_FD_115982 | JGI IMG/M metagenome (GOLD analysis project Ga0154503, IMG submission 115982) | Elusimicrobia bacterium GWD2_63_28 | reverse complement strand
GGGGATGATGCCCATGTTGGCGCCGCGGCGGGTGCCGCCCTGCTTGACCACGTCGGTCAGCTTGTCGAAGAGCTTCATGAACGAGATGGCGCCGGAGGCCACGCCGTTGGTCTTCTTTACCACGTCGCCCTTGGGGCGCACGCGGCAGAAAGAGAAGCCGGTGCCGCCGCCGGATTTCTGGATGAGGCTCTGCGCGGTCAGCGCTTTGGCTATGCCCTCCATGGAGTCCGGCACGGGCAGCACGTAGCAGGCCGAAAGCTGCTGCAGGTCGCGCCCGGCGTTCATCAGCGTGGGGGAGTTGGGCAGGAAGTCGAAGCCCGCCATCAGATTGTAGAACTCGGTCTGCCGGCGGTCTGCGGCTTCGCGCGCGTCGGAGAATTCGTGGTAGGCCTTCTCCAGGTTCGACAGGAGGCGCAGGAAGTTGGCCTCCCGCTCGGAGGATTCCGCCAGTCCCTCGTGGAAGAGCAGGGTGGGGGACAGGGTGCCGTCCGTGGCGGTTTCTACGACGCGGCAGTTGACGCCCTCGAAGACGCCCCACTTGCGGGCGTTGGGGCTGAAAATAATTTCGGAGAGGGCGATGTTGTGGGCGACGCGCTCGAAGAGCTGCTCGGGTGAGTTCTCGTCGCGCAGGTATTTGTCTTTTATTACCTTGGCCTGGTTCTCGCTGATGTGAATGGCTTTCCTGCCTGCGGTCATGGTCTTCATGGGCTTGTCCTCGGAACTGATTTGCCAGGACTCTTCGGTAAAATTGTTCGGACTGCGCCCGGCTCCGGCCACCCCATGGCACATGAGCTCAGGTCTAAGGTCTAGAACGGTACACCAAAAAGCTTTGGAATAGGCTTAATCTATGAATACTGGCGGCGGCTTGTCAAATCCGCCGACGGCGGGGTTTAAAACCGCCCGGAAACGGCCAAAACTGTTATAATTAAAAAGCGGATTTCTCCAATGGAAAAGCCTAAAAAACCGTCGAACGAACTCTCGCAGGCCCAGGTGCAGCGCCAGGACCTGCGCCTGTTCGCCGTGCTGGCCGCGCCGGAGGAGGATTTCCTGCGCCAGTCGGCCGAGCTGGAGGCGGACCCGCTGTTCGCCCGGCTCTGCGCCCCCGGACCCGACGGCGTGGCCCCGGTGATACGCAAGCGCCTGCCCGGCGCCACCTACGCCTTCGCCCTGGCCTGCGGCGACGAAGCCCTGGCCTCGGCCGCGGGCGCCGGCGGCGGCGCCGGTGAATGGCTGGCCGCCCGGCCCGAAATGCTGGCGCTGGCCCGCCGCGCCGGCCTGGAAAACTTTGAAAAATATTTTCTCGAGACTTCCGCTTTTACTCCGGCCTCCGCGGCCCGCGCCTGCGGCCTCACTCCCGCCGAGGCCTCCGCGCTTAAATCTTTCGCAGACGCCTTCATAATGGCGCACGAGCATATAGCCCCCGCGGCCCTGCCTTCACTTTACCTGCGCTGCGCCGCGACTGTCAGCGCCGAGGGGGGCAAGCTATCCGCCGCCTACACGCACCCATCCTACCTGCGCGGTGCCTATTGCGTGGACCGCCGGGCGCTGGCCCGCCTGGTGAAGAGCGGGGGGCTGAGCGGGGCCGAGGCCGCGCGCGCCTCCGCCCTGGCCGCGCGCGCCCAGCGGCTGGCCTGGCGCCGGGCGGGCTTTCACCGGGTGATCTCCGCCCTGCTGGAGGCCCAGGCCGGCTTCCTGCTGCGGCAGTCCGGCCTGAAGCCCCTGACGCAGCGCGAGCTGGCCTCCCGCACCGGCCTGGACCCGGCCACGGTTTCGCGGCTTATCGCCGCCAAGACCCTCATAACCCCCTGGGGAGAGGAGTTAAAACTTCAAAGCCTTTTACTCGCTAAAAACGCGTTTATAATTGATAGAATAAAGGAAATCCTGGGGGCAGGCAACAGGAAATTCACCGACAGCGAAGTTATGGAAGCCCTTAGAAATAAATACGGCTTGCGCGTTTCAAGGCGCAGCGTGAATCTCTATAGGGCTAAACTATGATGAGCAAAAAGCTCGCCGAAGCAGTCAATCCCATACACCGCAGCCTTTTCGACGCGGTCTTCTTCAAGGCGCAGGAGCCCATGCTGGTGCTGGACCGCAACCTCGACGTGCTGCTGGTCAACAACAGCGCGCTGAAGCTGCTGGGCTGGGAGGGCAAGGACATCAGCGGCAAGCCGGTGTCCGACCTGGTGCTGGAAAAAGATTTGAAGGATTTTACCGAGCTGACCGAGCTGGCCGCCCGCAACGGCATAGTGCGCAACTACCGCTTCTACCTGCTGACCGCCACCAAGAGCATAGCCCGCATCTTCTTGACGGTGCAGCTGCTCAAGAGCGACGACGGCGGGGTGAACGGCTTCTGCCTTTCCCTGTCGCAGGTCTCGCCCGACGAATGGTCCGCCCTCAAGGACCCGCATGTTTTCAAGAACGCCGCGCGCAAGCTGAACCGCCTTACCTCCATGGGCCAGCTCACCGCCATGTTCGCCCACGACATCAAGAACCCGCTGCACGTGATCCTTTCCACGTCGGAGCTGTTGGGCGCTCAGGAAGGCCAGCCCGAGGCCGTCCGCACCGGCGCCGAGCTGATAGAGCGCAACGCCCGCCGCGCCTCCAAGATAGTAAAGACGCTGCTGGATTTCTCGCGCAGCGGCATGTGCCGCCTGGAGCCCCACGCCGTGGAGACCGCCGCCGAGACCGCGCTGGAGCTGATGGACAGCTCGCTCAAGGCCGCAAAGGTGCGCGTGGAGAAAAAATTCGACCGGGCCCCCAAGGTTTTCCTCGACCCGCATTACATGCAGAGCGTCATCTATAACCTGCTCAACAACGCCGCGCAGGCCCTCGACGGCTCGCCCGACGGCCGCATCTCCGTCACCTCGGGCTGGCTGGAGAACGAGAAAGAGGTCTTCCTGACCATAGCCGACAACGGCCCCGGCTTTGAGTCCGCCATGGCCGACAATCTTTTTCAGCCCTTCTTCACCACCAAAGAGAACGGCACCGGCCTGGGCCTGTACCTGGCCCGCCAGATCATGGACGAGCACGGCGGCCGCGTCATAGTGGCCTCCTCGCCCGAAGGCGGCGCCATGGTAAGCCTGCGCTTCAAGAAGACAGTGTAAAGCGGAAATGGGAAACATCCTCATAGCTGAAGACGACGCGGACACGCGCTACGTGCTGAAGGCCGCCCTCGAGAGCGGCCGGCACGCCTGCGCCGCCGCGGCCTCCGCCGCCGAAGCCCTGTCCCTGGCCGACTCGCTCACCTTCGACGCCGTGGTGCTCGACATGGTGCTGGGCGACTCCGACGGGCTGACCGTCCTAGAAAAATTAAAAAGCGAAGACCCCGGCCTGCCCGTGGTGATACTCACCGGCCACGCTAACGTGCAGACCGCCGTGAAGGCCATGAAGCTGGGCGCGCTGGACTATTTGATAAAGCCCTTCGGCAACGAGGAACTGCTGCTGATCATCGAGAAGGCGGTGAAAGAGCGCCGCCTCAAACGGGAATTCGACGCGCTGCGCAGCCACGTCAAGCGCGCGCAAGGGGCGGAGCCGGTCTTCGGTTCCAGCCGCGAGATCAAGAATACCGCCGCGCTGGCCCGCCAGGTGGCCGCCACCGACCTCACCGTGATCCTGTCCGGACCGTCGGGCTCCGGCAAAGAAGTCTGGGCCCGCGAGATACACCGCCTCTCTTCCCGCGCCGGCAGCCCCTTTGTGGCGCTGGACTGCGGCGCCCTGCCCGAGAACCTCGTCGAGAGCGAGCTGTTCGGCTACGAGCGCGGCGCCTTCACGGGCGCTGACCGGCGCAAGCCGGGCCTCTTCGAGGCGGCCTTCGGCGGCACGCTCTTCCTCGACGAGATAGCCAACCTGACGGTGGGCACCCAGGCCAAGCTGCTGCGCGTGCTGGAAGAGCGCAGGATCCGCCACCTCGGCGGAAAAAAAGATATTCCCATAGACACGCGTGTCATCGTGGCTTCCAACAGCGACCTGCCCTCCCGCATCAAAGAGGAGCTTTTCCGCGAGGACCTCTACCACCGCCTCAACCAGTTCACCCTGCGCGTGCCTTCGCTGGCCGAGCGCAAAGAGGATATTCCCGCGCTGGCGGCTTTCTTTCTGCGCGACGCAGAAAAGCTGGTCAACAAGAAGATCGAATCCATTTCCGATTCGGCCCTGGCCGAGCTGCAGGCTTACGCCTGGCCGGGCAATGTGCGCGAACTTAAGAACGCCATAATACGCGCCGCCCTGCTGAGCGAGGGGAAAATAATGCCGGAGCATTTGGCCCTGGGCGGCAAGGCCGCCCCCCAGCAGCCAAATGCGCCCGCCGCGCCTGAAAATTTCGACCTCAAGGATAATCTGCGCCAGTCCCGGGCGGTAACCGAGCGCCGCTTGATAACCGCCGCCCTGGCGGCCACTGGCGGCAATAAGCTCAAAGCCGCCAAGCTGCTGGCCATAGACCGCAAGGCCCTATACACCAAGTTGAAGGAATATTCCCTGGAATAACTGTGGATATATATCTACACTATTGGTGTAGATATTTATCTACAGTGTAGATACTTATCCACATCGGGTTTTAACAAGAATTTCACTTTTCCGCCGCATTTCCTTATCCATACATTACCTATAATATAGGCATGCAAAAAGCGCCGGCGGCTATGAGAATAGCTCTTCTCCCTGTAAGTCTAAACCTCAATAATCTCAAAACTCTGGAATCTAACCGGGATGCCAACTCCGGATTTTCCTACCTTTTTGCTTTTGGCAAAGTCGTTGCTATATCTAAAGTGTAGGGGTAAAATCAGATTTCGTTCCAAATGTTCCCGGAGGCACTATGAAAATGTTCAAAGCCTGGATAACCAAAATCTTCGCGGTGCTGCTGCTCTTGCCGGCTATAGCCGCGGCAGTCCCGTCCTACATCAACTACCAGGGCCGCCTGGTGGACGCCAGCGGCAACCCGCTGAGCGGGACCTACTCGATAGTCTTCAGTATCTACAACGACCCAACGGTCGGAACGCCGGGGACCGCGCTCTGGAGCGAAACCCAGCCTGCCGTAGTTATCGACAACGGCATCTTCAACGCCAAACTGGGCTCGGTGACCAGCCTGGCGCCCTCGGTCTTCTCCGCCGACACCCGCTACCTCGGCGTCAAAATCGGCGTCGACGCTGAAATGACTCCCCGCGTGGAACTGCTCTCTGTCCCCTTCGCCATCAACTCCGCCAATGTAGGCGGTTCCAGCCAGAACGTGGCCATCTCCACCGGCGTTACCGTGTCGGGTCATCTCTCGGCCACCGGCAACATCACCGCCGCCAAATTCTACGGCGACGGTTCCGCCCTGTCCGGTATCAGCGCCAGTGGAGTAATTGCCTCTACAGCTTCCCATCTTTCCGGCGGCTTGATAGGCCAGATCCCTTACCAGTCCGCCGCCAACACCACCGCCATGCTCGCCGCCGGCACCGCCGGCCAGGTGCTGCAGTCCAACGGCGGAGCTGCGCCTTCCTGGATAAATCAGTCTGCAATCACTGCCGGTAACGCCGCAACCGCTACCAACCTGACCGGTTTGACCGCGAGCGTGGCGAACCTTAATACCCTGACCGGCGCGCTTGGCACGGCCGCGTTCACCCCGACGGGCAACTACGCCACCGCGGCCCAAGGCACCACTGCCGACTCCGCGCTTCCCAAAGCCGGCGGTACCATGACCGGCGCGCTGGCGATGGGCGCTAACAATATCACCATGACCGGCTCGCTGGGCGAGACCGGCGCACGCCTGACTAAGGGCTGGTTCGCCGATCTGGAGGCGACTAACCCCATAGCCGGCAGCATAACCGGCAATGCCGCTACCGCTACCAACCTGACCGGTCTGACCGCGAGCGTTGCTAATCTTAACAGCGTTACCGGCGCGCTTGGCACGGCCGCGTTCACCCCGACGGGCAACTACGCCACTGCGGCCCAAGGCGCCACCGCAGACGCGGCGCTTCCCAAAGCCGGCGGTACCATGACCGGCGCGCTGGCGATGGGTGCTAACAATATCACCATGACCGGCTCGCTGGGCGAGACCGGCGCACGCCTGACCAAGGGCTGGTTCGTTGATCTGGAAGCGACTAACCCCATA
>Ga0154503_124_pt1 | contig 11072 bp, 9 predicted proteins | sample RifGroD2_FD_115982 | JGI IMG/M metagenome (GOLD analysis project Ga0154503, IMG submission 115982) | Elusimicrobia bacterium GWD2_63_28 | reverse complement strand
TCGGGAAGTTGTAGTGCAGCATGAAGCGGTCGAAGGTTTTGCCTTCCAGCGCGTCGAGCATCTGCTTGTCGTCGGAGGTGCCGAGGGTGGTCGTCACGAGGGCCTGGGTCTGGCCGCGCGTGAAGATGGCGGAACCATGCGTGCGGGGCAGGAAGCCGGGGTCGATGTTGATCTCGCGGATCTCGTCGGTCTTGCGGCCGTCGGTGCGGATCATCGTGCCCAGGGTGATGCGGCGCCAGACCTCGGAGAGGGTATCCTCGAACACGGTCTTGGCCTGGTAGGAAGCCGTCGCGTCGGCGGGATACTTCTCGACCATCGCGGTGTAGGCCTTGACCCTGATCTCTTCGAGGGCCTTCTCCATGGCTTTCTTCTCGGGCTTGGAGGAGAGGATCTTCTCGATCTCGCCGGTGACCATCGCTTCTACGGCGGCCTTCAGGTCGGCTTTGATCTCGGGGGTGGCGACGGGGGTTTTGGGTTTGCCCACCTGCTCTTTCATCTTGATCTGCAGCTTGCAGAGTTTTTCCAGCTCGGGCTTGGCGGTTTCCATGGCCGCGATGAGGTCGGAGTTGGGGAGCTCTTTGCAGCCGCCTTCGACCATCAGGATGCCGTTGAGCGTGCCGCAGATGACCATTTCCATATCGGCGGTCTCGCGCTGCTCTTTGGTGGGGTTCATCACGAACTTGCCGTCAACCTTGCCCATGCGCAGGGCGGCCACGGGGCCGTTCCACGGGATGTCGGAGATCATCAGGGCGGCGGAGGCCGAGTTGATGGACACCACGTCGGCGTCGTTGACGCCGTCGAAGGACATCACCATGTTGACCACCTGCGTCTCGGTATTGAAATAATCCGGGAACAGGGGGCGCACGGCGCGGTCGGTCAGGCGGGAGGCGAGAACTTCCTTCTCGCGGGCTTTGCCCTCGCGCTTGAAGAAGCCGCCGGGGATCATGCCGGCCGCGTAGGTGCGCTCTTTGTAGTCGCAGCTGAGCGGCACGAAAGACGGCGGGGTGTCCTTGGGCTTGTTGGCCTGCTGCGCGGTGGACAGCACCATGGTGTCGCCTATGCGGACGATTACGGCGCCGCCGGCCTGCTTGGCGATGGCTCCGGTTTCGAATGAAATAAGCTTATCCCCCACCTGTTCTTCCAGGCGGAGCGGTTTAGGGTAATTTGTCATTTATTATTTCCTCAAGCCTAAGGCTTTAATGACCTTCTTGTATTCCTCGCGGTTGTTGGCTTCGAGGTAGCTGAGAAGGCGCTTGCGCTGCGAGACCAACTTGGCCAGGCCGCGCTGGGAAGCGTGGTCCTTGGGGCTGGCGATGAGGTGTTTGGAAAGATACTGTATCCGTTCCGTAACCAGTGCGACCTGCACGGAAGTGGAACCGGTATCGTTGGGCTTAGCGGAGAATTTCTCCGTTATTTCTCTGGTTTTGTTCTTGGTTAATGCCATTTTTTTTCTCTCTTTGTTGTGGTTTTGAGCCTTTTGGCTATTATATTAATTAGTTCCCTCTATAGTCAACGAGGGCCGCTAAAAGCGGTTTCTCCCGGACCGCCGTTCCGCGCCCCGGTAATACATATGATAGCAAAGATGCGGCGGCGCGCTGCGCGCCCGGAATTTCTTATTTCCCTTAAAGTTTGTTATTATTTCCAAACAGCAGACGAGCAGCCGCAAGGAGCAGCCTTCCATGAAAACCGCCCGCATTTACGCCAATAAAATTGCTTCCTTCCTCAACAAGGAGCCCCGCGACTTCACCCGCCCCGACCTGGTGAAATTTATCAAGGCCAACGGGATCAAGATGGTCAACTTCCGCTACGCCGCCGGCGACGGCCGCCTGAAGACGCTCAACTTCATAATCAACGACGAGAAGTACCTGGACCGCATCCTCTCGGCGGGCGAGCGCGTGGACGGCTCCAGCCTGTTCAAGGGGATGATAGACGCCGGTTCCAGCGACCTCTACGTGATGCCCCGCTACCGCACCGCTTTCGTCAATCCCTTCTCCCAGGTCCCGGCCATCGACATCCTCTGCTCCTTCTATACCTCCGACGGCAAGCCTTTCGCCGGCGCACCCGCCGAGGTGCTGCGCCGCTCGGAGGCCGAGTTCCGCAAGGTCTCCGGCTACGATTTCCACGCGCTCGGCGAACTGGAGTACTACGTCATCGCCCCCAGGAACCCGCTTTATCCCACGGGCACGCAGAAGGGCTACCACGAATCCTACCCGTTCTCCAAGTGGGAGGGCCTGCGCACCGAGGCGATGGCCGCCATCGCCGAGGCCGGCGGCCGCATAAAGTACGGGCATTCCGAGGTGGGCTTTATCCGCGGAGAGGAGTCCGAGATGGCGCAGCAGGAAATAGAGTTCCTGCCGGTGCCCGCCTCGGAGGCCGCCGACCAGCTGGCCGTGGCGAAGTGGATCCTCTCCGGCATCGGCCACAAGTACGGCGTGGTCCTTTCCTTCGCGCCGAAGATCTCCATCGGCCACGCGGGCTCCGGCCTGCACGTGCACACCTGCCTCTTCAAGAACGGCCGCAACGCGATGCTGGAGAAGGGCGCGCTCTCGGTCCCGGCCCGCAAGCTGATCGCGGGCTTCATGGAACTGGCCGCCCCGATAACGGCGTTCGGCAACACCGTGCCCACCTCCTACTTCCGCCTGGTGCCGCACCAGGAAGCGCCCATCAACGTCTGCTGGGCCTACCGCAACCGGTCGGCGCTGGTGCGCATCCCGCTGGGCTGGCTTAACGCCTCCGGCATGGTGAAGGACGCGAACCCGGGCTCTGCCGCCCCGGTGGTGGAGTCCAACCAGACGGTGGAGTTCCGCTCCGCCGACGGCTCGGCCAACCTGCATTTCCTGATGGCCGCGCTCTGCGTCGCCGCGCGCCGCGGCTTCGAGCGAAAGGACGCGCTGCAGTTCGCCGACAAGTATTTCGTGGACAAGAACATCTGCAACAAGGAGCACGCCGGCCTGCTGGAGAAACTTCCCAAGCTGCCCCCCTCCTGCTGGGCCTCGGCCGAGTCGCTGGAGAAGCACCGCGCGGACTTCGAGGCCCGCGGCGTGTTCACGCCGCAGGTCATCGACGGCACCATCCGGCGCCTGAAGGCCTACGACGACCGAAGCCTCAGCGAGAAACTCTACGGCAAGGAAGAAGAAATTAAGAACCTGGTAGAGGAATACCTCTATTGCTGAGCCTGGCTTACCCATGCAACTTCTGAGCGAAAGGGCTAAATGGCTGATCCTCGCCGGCGGGGCCGCGGCCCTGCTGGCCGCCGCCCTGTACTTCGTCAGCCCGTGGGAACTCTCCGCCCCGGACGAGCCCGGGATAAGGATCTCCAGCGGCACTTTCACCTCCAGCCTGGACGCCGTGCTGAAGGCCGAGGGCCTGGACGACGCCGAGCGGTATCAGGTCTCGTCGGCCCTGTCCAAAAAACTGAACCTGCGCCGCCTCCGCCCCGAAGACGTTTACGAGCTGGCTTTTTCAACCTGGGGCGCCCTGAACTCCCTCTCGGTGAGCAAGGACCTCCATTACTATTCCCTGTCCGTCCTCGACAGCGGCGATTACGAAGTGTCGGTGGAGGCGGTGGAACTAAAAGAAGGCTCGGGCAAGGTCGGCGGGGTTATCAAGTCCTCGCTTTGGGAATCCATGAGCGCGGCCGGGGTGCCGCCCGCGGCCATACTCGACTATGCCGACATCTTCTCCTGGTCCGTGGACTTTCTGACCGAGGTGCGCGACGGGGACCGCTGGTCCCTGGTGTGGAACTACAGGACCGCCCCCTCCGGCAAGGTGATCTCGCTGAAGATCGCGGCCGCCTATTACGACGGGGCGGAGACCGGGCGCAAGAACGCCGCGGCCTGGAAGGACAGCTATTACGACGAGAAAGGCGCCTCCCTGCGCAGCATGTTCCTGCGGGCCCCGCTGCATTACCGCAGGATCTCCTCCTACTTCACGAACCGCCGCTTCCACCCGGTGCTTAAATATTACAGGCCGCATCACGGCATAGACTACGCCGCGCCTTCGGGCACTCCGGTCTCGGCCGTGGCCGACGGCGCGGTCACCTTCGCGGGCTGGAAGGGCGGCAACGGCAGGCTGGTGATCCTGCGGCACGGGGGCGGCTACGAAACCACTTACGGCCACCTTTCGCGCTTCGCCAAAGGGCTGCGCTCCGGGCGCCGCGTCGGGCAGGGCGAAGTCATAGGGTACGTCGGTTCCACCGGGCTTTCCAGCGGGCCGCACCTGGACTTCCGCGTAAAGCACAACGGCACTCCGCAGAATTTCCTTAAAATGAAATACCGCTCAAGCGGGGGCGTGAGCGGCAAGGCGCGCGAAACGGTCGCGGCGGCTATCAAATCCCTGGATTAGTCCGGCCTCAGCGCCCCTGCAGGTACTTCCACAGGTCCACCAGCATCGGGATCATCTCGAAGGCGATCAGCACTATTATTATTATTTCCAGCCAGTGGCTGCGGCGGGTGTTCACCTCGCCGTGGAGTATCTGGCTGATCTGCGCCAGCGTCTCCATCTTGCGCGAGATGCTCTTGCGCCAGTCGTCGAAGTGGAACTCCAGCGCCGAGGCCCTGAACACCACGGCCAGGTAGGGGTCGCCCACCGTCTTGAGGGAGTTCTCGACGCGCCCGAGGAACTCGGAGAATTCCATGTACTTCCGGCTGGCGTCCTCGGCGATGTCGGAGTAGAAGTTCCTGAAAATGTGCACGACGCTTTCCTGCTTGGTCTCCATGGTGTCATAGAGCTCGTCCAGCTTGCGGCCCAGCATGTCGTCGTAGTAGCGGAACTCCAGCAGGTGGGTCAGGGAGAATTCTATCACGTCGGCCGCGTCGCGCTCGCCGTCGGGCTCTATCAGCAGGGCGGAGTTCCAGTCTATGATGGCCAGGTCGAAACTGGAATACTGCGTGGCGCTGTCGATAATGAAATTGCGGGACTCCTCTCCGAGGCGCTCCTTGTCCTCGGCCAGTATCAGCGCGGCCACGTCCACCTTGCGGATGAATTCCCTGGGGTTCTGCAGGCCTTCCGCCTTCTCAATGATATAGGTGATGTAGTCCTCGTTGATCTCCCACTCGGCGGGGTTAACCAGCGCGGGCAGCAGGCGCTTCTTCATCGCGTCCTTGCGCGCTACGGCGATCAGGTCCAGCTGCTCGGACTTTTCCAGGGCGGCCGCTATCTTCACCAGCCGGTCCCAGTCCATGCCCGCGGGGATGGCGATCTCCAGGGTGATGGAAATGACGCCGTAGTTCCAGATGCGCGCGAAGAGCCTGACGGGGTATTTGGCGTCCAGCAGGTCGAGCGTTTCTTCGCCCAGATCCACTTGGAGAGGCGCTTCCTTTATGATTATGGCCTTGCGGGTGTCGGTGGCCAGCTTGAGGCGCGGGCCTTTGGCGTCACCGCTGAACAGTTCCTCCGCCCTGGCGAGGATCACCTCGCCGGCAATATCAAAAACCCGGTGCACCAGTATGGTGCCTTTTTCTATAGCCGTACCCATGCAGCCCCCTTGGTCGAGTTCCCTATTTCTTCGCCAGCACCGTCTCGACCCCTTTCAGGATAGAAGGGTCGTACCTGGGATCGTAGCCTTCCCAGACGTCGTAGATCTCGTGGTCTTTGGTAAGCAGGTAGATATAGGGCACGCCCTGCGTGCGGTAAGCCCGGGAAACGGCGCCGCCGCCGTAGGCCAGCGGGAAGGTGAGTCCGAAGTCGGCCGCGAAATTGACCGCGGCCTGGGCGCTGTCCTGCACGCAGATGCCGACTACTCCCAGCCCTTTCCGGCCGAAGGAGGCCGAGACCTGCTGTATGAAGGGGGCGGCCTTGCGGCAGTAGGGGCAGGTCTCGGTGAAGAACATGACCAGCACCGGCTTGCCCGCGTAGGAGGCCAGGTCGATCTCGCCGCCGGCCGCGCCGGGCAGCTTGAAATAGGTGTCCTTCTTCGAGTAGGCCGCCGCCGGGGCGGCCGGTGCCTTGGCGGCCTGCGCCGCCGGAGCGGCGGGAGCGGGCGCTTCAGCCTGCGCGGCGGGCTGTTCCTTCTTGCCGCAGGCGGCGAGGAGCAGGGCGGCGGCGGCAAGTGAAAGCAATGCGTTCTTCATAAGTTCTCCTTGGCTTAAAATCGTCACCGCTATTTTATTACTTTTCTCAATTCATCCAAAATGAAATTCGCGGCGCAGGCCCGCGTGAAGGCGCGGTCCCCGCGGAACTGCCGGCGGAAAACCCTGCTCCCCCCCGGCGAGGCCAGGCCGAAATAGACGAGGCCCGCGGGCTTCTCCGGGGTCCCCCCCCCGGGGCCGGCGATGCCGGTCACTGAAAAAGCGTAGCTGGCGCCGAACGCTCTGCGGGCCCCGGCCGCCATCTCCCGGGCGCATTCCGCGGAGACGGCCCCGTACTTCTTCAGCGTGGCCGCTTTTACGCCTAGGATCTTCAGCTTGGCCTGGTTGGAATAGGTCACGGCGCCGCCGAGGAACCAGGCCGAACTGCCCGGGATGTCCGTCAGCAGCTTCGCGGCCAGCCCCCCGGTGCAGGACTCGGCGCAGGCCAGCGTCCCGCCCGCCGCCTTCAGCTTTTCGCCGGCGGCCGAGGCCAGCGTGTCTTCCCCCGCGCCGTAGACCGTTTTCCCCAGCAGCTTGCGGCAGGCGGCCGCCGCGCCCGCCACGGCGCCGCGCCTGTCGTCTCCGGAAACGATAAAGTCCACGGTGCCCGGCCCCGCCAGGATGGTGAAGTCCAGCTTGCGGAAGCGCCGCATGGCGGGCCGCAATAGTTTTTCAGCCTGCGTTTCCCAGAGCCCGGCCGCGCGCAGTTTGACCTGGGCCAGCGCCGGCAGCCTGAAGAAGGCGCGTATCTCTTCGTCCAGGAAATTCGGGAACATGGGCTCCCATTCCCTGCGGGGCCCGGGCAGCAGCACCAGCATTCTGCGCCCGCGGGTCAGGACCTGTCCGAAGGCGGTGCCGCGGGAATTTTCCAGCGCCTTCGCGCCTTCGAGCAGGAGGCACTGGTTCCTGAAGTTGGGCGGGAGTTTTTTCAGGCCGTAATTAAAGGAAAGGATGCGGGCGCAGTCTTTTGAGTAGACCAGGCGGCGCCCCAGCGCCCGGGCGGCGCCCTGCCGCGTAAGATCGTCGAAAGTGGGGCCCAGCCCGCCGCAGGCGATCACCAGCGAAGAGCGTTTCAGGGCGGCCCTTACGGCCTCCGCGATCTCTTCCAGGCTGTCGCCGCAGCACTGCTCCCGCGCAATGCGGAAGCCGAGGGCGGAGAGATTAGCGTGGAAAAGAGGAGCGTAAAGGTTCAGCTTGCCGGTCAGCAGTTCCGAGCCGGTGCAGATCAATTCAGCCCTGCCGGTTTTCATAAGCAAAGGGTAGCATATAGCGGCCGGCGGGGCAAAACGGCGGCGGCGCCATTTGACACCGGGGGGCGTATTTGATACTTTTGAGTTTTCAGGGCAAAACGGAGGCAAAGTGATAAAAGACACTCTTTCTAAAATAGAATCGGCGATAGCCAAGATAAAGGCCGGCGACTCGGCAGAGAAAGCCGAGCTGGTCTCGCTGCTGAGCAAGCTGAAGGCCGATCTGGCCGAGCTCCCCGCCTCCCGCATCGAAGAGGCGCGCAGCATCGGTTATTTCACCGAGGCCGCCGCGCACGAGGTGACCAGGGAAAACTCCAGCGTGCAGCTGCGCAACCTTTCCATCTCCGGCATTTCCTACGCCGTGAAGGGGTTCGAGGTTTCCCACCCGCAGATGGTTTCCGTAGTGAACGAGATCTGCATGATACTGGCCCGGATGGGGATCTAGAGCGGCGGCCGGACGGGGGCACATGAAAGGCTATTCCTTCGCGGCGTTTTTCTTCACGGCTATGGCTATCACTAATTTCGCGGCGGCGGAGCCGCCCAGGGCGAAAAAGATCCCGCATAAACTGGAAAAGCACGGCCACGTCCGCGTCGACGACTATTACTGGCTGAAGGACCGCAAGAACCCCGAAGTTATAGACTACCTTAACGCCGAGAACGCCTACGCCGCCGCGGCCCTGGCGCATACCGAAAAACTGCAGGAGTCATTGTTCGCGGAAATGAAAGCCCGCATCAAGCAGGACGATTCCTCTGTTCCGTTCAAATACGGGGACTATTATTATTACAAGACCTACCGGGCCGGCAAAGAGTACCCCGTTTTCGCCCGCAGGGCGGGCTCTCCGGACGGGAAGGAGGAGATACTCCTGGACGTCAACGAGCTGGCGAAGGGGCGGGCGTTCTGTTCCGTCCTGTTCCCCGCGGTGCGGCCCGACCACAAGATGATCGCCTACGCCATGGACACCGGCGGGCGCCGCTTTTACGACGTGTATTTCAAGGACCTGGAGACGGGCAAAACCCTGGCCGAAAAAATAGAGAAGACCGCCGGCGACATGGCCTGGGCCAACGACAACAAAACGCTCTTCTACGTGAAACAGGACACCGAAACGCTGCGCTGGGAAAAAGTTCTCGCGCACGAGCTGGGCGGGGCCGCGGAGCGCGAGGTCTTCTTCGAGGCAGACGAAACTTTCGAGGTGAGCGTTTCCAAGTCCAATACCGACAAATTCATTTTCCTCCGCTCGGGCTCCACGCTCTCGACCGAGTACCGCCTGCTGGACGCCGACACCCCCGGCGGGGAGCCGAGGGTTTTCCAGGCGCGCCTGCCCGGGCTGGAATACGACATCGAGCACGGCGGCGGCGGAAAGTTCTACGTCCTCAACAACGACCGGGCGCGCAACTTCAAGGTTTCTGTCTGCCTTTCTACGGACACGGGCAAGGCTTCCTGGGTGGAGCTCGTGCCGCACCGCGAGGACACGCTGGTGGAGTACCTGGACGTCTTCGAGAACTGGCTGGTGCTGAAGGAGCGGGCCAACGCCCTCGGCCGCTTCCGCGTTTTCAACCGCGCCGACGGGAAGGACAGCTGGCTGGATTTCGACGAGCCGGCCTACCTGGCGGAGCTCGGCGAAAACTTCGAGTACAAAACGGACACGCTGCGCGTTACCTACGAGTCGCTGACCACGCCCGACTCGGTTTACGACATAGACCTCAGGACCGGGGAAAAGAAGCTGATGAAGCGCCAGGAAGTGCTGGGCGGCTTCAAGCCGGAGGCTTACGCGGCCGAGCGCCTCTGGGCGACCGCCCGCGACGGGGAGAAGGTGCCCGTCTCCATAGTTTACAAGAAGACGCTGGACCTCAAGAGCGGCAAGAACCCGCTGCATATCTATTCCTACGGCTCTTACGGCTACAGCTCGGACCCGTACTTCAGCTCGATCCGGCTTTCGCTGCTGGACCGCGGCTTTATCTGCGCGATCCCGCACATCCGCGGCGGTTCCGAGATGGGGCGGCGCTGGTACGAGGACGGCCGCCAGCTCAGGAAGAAGAACACCTTCTACGACTTTATAGACGCCACCCGTTTCCTTATAGACAAGGGCTACACCTCACCGGAGCACGTTTACGCGGAGGGCGGCTCCGCCGGCGGCCTGCTGATGGGCGCGGTGGCCAACCTGGCGCCCGGGCTGTACCGGGGCATGCTGGCGGGGGTGCCTTTTGTCGACGTGGTGACCACAATGCTGGACCCTGATATCCCCCTCACCACCGGGGAATACGACGAGTGGGGCAATCCCAATGTGAAGGAAAATTACGACTATATCCTTTCCTATTCTCCCTACGACAATGTGGAGAGGAAGGCCTATCCGAACCTGCTGATCACCACCGGCCTCAACGATTCCCAGGTGCAGTACTGGGAGCCGGCCAAGTGGGCGGCCAAGCTGCGCGACCTGAAGACGGACGACAACCTGGTGCTGCTGAAGACCGACATGGACACGGGCCACGGCGGCAAGTCGGGCCGCTTCGAATCCCTTAAGCTGACCGCGCTGGAATACGCCTTCATGCTGGACCTGGAAGGCATAAAAGAGTGAAGCTCTCCGACGTCAAGCGCCGCAACCGCGTTATAGGCATAATCTGCGCCGCCGTGCTGTTTCAGGCCGGCGGCCTGGACCCTCGCCTGCGCGCCATAGGCGGCACCGCCTTCTCCTTCACTGTCCTCGTCCTTTTCTTCTTCCTCATCCCCCTCGCCATAGAATACCTCGAACGCAAGTTCACTAAATAAACTCCAGCCAGGATCCGCGAGAAGCCCGGTCGGGGGCCTGGCAGCACCCCTGCCACCCCTCCGTATTTCTCAGACGATGCTGTAACAGAGATAGCGCTGGCGGAGACCGCAGGGGCAGGATAAGAAAAACCGTCGGAGAGCCCGCCGCTTGCATAAGCGCGGCGGGCGAGCACCGAGCGAGGCCACGGTGTGGCCGAGCGTGTTTTTCGTTCCTGCCCCTGCGGTAGGCCGCCTTGAGTGCATAAATCCCTGTATTAGAGTGTTTCACAGTTCCGTTCCCCTTCCTTTATATTATTGCCCATGGGGGGCGGGATTTTGTATGATTATGGAAAGACCTCCCCAAGGGGTTTCCGCCCGCACCCGCGGGCCAGACAGCAAACGACAACAGGAGCCAATGATTATGCCCAAGACGGCCGTTAAATCCAAAGCGAAAGCAGCTAATTCCGTTAAAATTTCCAAAAAAGTAACTTACTTCTTCGGCGGCGGCAAGGCCGAAGGCAAAGCGTCGATGAAGAACCTGCTGGGCGGCAAGGGCGCGAACCTCGCCGAGATGGCCGGCCACCCCGACCTGCGCCTGCCCGTTCCCCCGGGCTTCACGCTCACCACTGAAATTTGCACCTACTACTGGGCCAACAAGCGCTCCTACCCCAAGGGCCTCACCCAGGACGTCGAGAAGAACCTGCGCAAGGTGGAAGAGATCACCGGCAAGAAGTTCGGCGACGCCAACAACCCCCTGCTCGTCTCCGTGCGCTCCGGCGCCCGCTCCTCCATGCCGGGCATGATGGAGACCATCCTGAACTGCGGTCTCACCACCGAGACCATCCCGGGCCTGATAAAGCTCACCAATAACCCCCGCTTCGTGTACGACTCGTACCGCCGCCTGATCATGATGTACTCCGACGTCGTCATGGAAAAGGCCGCCGGCATAGAGCCCGCCGACGACCAGGGCATCCGCAAGCAGCTTGAGCGCATCATGCACGACATGAAGACCAA
>Ga0154503_120_pt1 | contig 18054 bp, 19 predicted proteins | sample RifGroD2_FD_115982 | JGI IMG/M metagenome (GOLD analysis project Ga0154503, IMG submission 115982) | Elusimicrobia bacterium GWD2_63_28 | reverse complement strand
GCGCCGAGCATGAGCGACAGAGCGAGGCCACGGTGTGGCCGAGCGTACCCGGAGAAGGCATACCCTCGCCGGCCTTCCATACTGGGCGTTCCTGCACGCACGGTAGGCCGCCAAAAAAAATAAAACCCTTTTCAGGGCTTCCATTTTTGAATTTGAAACTTTAAAGCTTGAAGTCCCAGCCGAGGTAGAACTCGCGGGCTTTGGGGTCGTTGAGGAGGGTGTTGGCGTCGCCGTCGATGAGGATCTGGCCGTTGTAGATGAGGTAGGAGCGGTCGGTGATGGAGAGGGTCTCGCGCACGTTGTGGTCGGTGATGAGCACGCCGATGCCCTTGTCCTTGAGGTGCAGGATGATCTTCTTGAGGTCGCTGACGGTGATGGGGTCTATGCCTACGAAGGGTTCGTCGAGCAGTATAATCTTGGGATCGTTGATCATCACGCGGGCCACTTCCAGCCGGCGCTTCTCGCCGCCGGACAGGCTCCAGGCCTTCTGGTCCTTGAGCCGCAGCAGGCCGAACTCGGAGAGCAGCGCCTCCACCCTGGCGTGCATGGCCTTGCGGTCCGGGGTAGTGCGCTCCAGGATGGCTTCCAGGTTCTCGGCCACCGTCAGGCCGCGGAACACCGTGGGCTCCTGCGCCAGGTAGCCGATGCCGTCGCGCGCCCTGAGGTACATCGGGTCCTTGGTGGCGTCGCGGCCGTCCATGAAGACGTGCCCGGAATCCGGCTCCAGGAACCCTACCAGCATGTGAAAAGTGGTGGTCTTGCCCGCGCCGTTTGGGCCCAGCAGGCCGCAGACCTCGCCCGAGTGGATATGCAGGGAGATGCCGTTCACCACCTGGCGGCGGCTGAAAGATTTCTCAAGAAGGGCGCATTCAAGTTTCATCGCGATGGCTTTAACTGTACGCCGGTGTCTTTTACCCAGCCGGCAACCCTATTATAGAACTTTATGTCGCGGCTATCCTTGAAGAACTTTATCCTCTCCGCGCTGATGGCGAAATCGTAGCCGCTCCCGCTGCCGACGGCCACCGGAGTGGAATCGTACATCAGGAAAGTGGCCTCGGCGTTGTCATAGCGGCCCTTCTGCGAGTACATGTCCAGACTCTCTGTGGAAAGCGCGAAATTCCCGTCAAAGGTCATCAGCCCCTTCCTGTTTTCCGCCAGCGTGCGGTCGGCCCGCCCATTGAGCACGCGGCCGTCCGCGCCCGTGTATTTCATCCGGACCGGCAGGGCGCCGCGGTCCAGCGTGGCCTCTTCCTGGGTCTCCAGGTAAATTGCGCGGTCGCAGTTCACCTCCACCTGGGAGCTGGCGTCGAAGCGGCGCAGCATATAGACGGAGCCCTTCATGTTCCAGGTCTGCGCCGGGTGCAGGTAGAGCGCGTAATCTGCTTTCAGCGTGTAGCGCGGGTTGCGGAAGGAAACGTTGCCCTCGAAGACCTCCCGGTCGTTGGCGCGGTCCATCTTCCACTTGTCGCTTTTTACGACGGAGCCCATCAGGAAATCCTCCGCCGCCGCGAGCGGCAGGGCGGGCAGGGCCAGGGCCAGCAGGAAAAGAAGTTTCTTCATTTGCCGGCCAGCCTCGTTTCCTGGTGCTGGATCTCTATCTCGGAAAGGTCGGGGTTGGCGGTGAAGCCGCGGCCCGTGATGACCGTGCGGCCTTTGTGTATCGTGACCGGTTCCTCGGTCCAGATCTTGCCGCGGGCGGAACTGTAATAAAGCTTGGTGGTGGAGAGGCGCATCCCGTCGCGCATCGAGCGGATCTCAACCTCGTCGTTGAGAGTGGCGGCCTTTTCCTGCATCTTCAGCGAGCCGGTCTTCGAGGTGATCTCCGAGGAAACCTTGTCCGCGTCGTAGAACTTCAGGCGGGGGGAGCTGAAGGTGATCACGCCCTTCTTCTCGTCCAGGCGGCCGCGGTCCGCGTCGAGCCGCCAGCGGGAGGTGCCCTGGCTGGCCTCGGACATGGAAAAGTTCTCCAGCAGGCTGACGCCGGGCAGCGACTCGTGCGAGGCGGTCTCGCCGCAGGCGGCCAGCAGGGGCAGCAGGAGGAGGGCGAGCTTCTTCAACCCAGGCCTTCCTTCAGCAGGTCGCGCTCGTCTATGATGCCGACGGGCCGGCCTGTCTTCCTGTCAGTCACCGGCAAATTGTCTATCTTCCTCTCGGAAATAAGTTTTGCGGCCTCCATGGCCATGGTCTCGGGGTGTACCGTCAGCGGGCCCCTGGTCATGACCAGCTTGACGGGCAGGGAAAGGTCGCTGAAGCCGTCCTGCAGCCGGCGGCGCAGGTCGCCGTCGGTGAAATAGCCGGTCAGGCGCCCGTTCGCGCCGGTGACGGAAACGGCCCCGGCCCGGGTGGAGGTCATTACGCGCAGGGCGGCGGCCACGCTGGCGGTTTCCTTCACCACCGGGTTCTCGCGGCCCTTGTGCATCAGGTCGGCCACGCGCAGGTTGAGAAGCTTGCCTAAATTGCCGCCGGGGTGCAGGCGCGCGAAGCGGCTCCGGTCGAAGCCCTTGAGCGTCATCAGCGTGACGGCGAGGGCGTCGCCCAGCGCCAGCATGGCGGTGGTGGAGGAGGTGGGGACTATGTCCATCGGGCAGGCCTCGGACTTCACGTGCAGGCGCAGCACCACGTCGGAACAGCGCGCCAGGCGGGAATCCGGGTTGTTGGTTATGGAGATGACCGGCAGCCCCTGCTTCCTGAGGATAGGCAGCAGCTTGGCCGTCTCTTCGGTCTCGCCGGAATAAGAAAGGGCCACGGCCACGTCGTCGGAAGCTATCATGCCCAGGTCGCCGTGCAGGGATTCCACCGGGTGCAGGTAGACGCTGCGGGTGCCGGTGGAGGCCAGCGTGGCGGCTATCTTGCGGGCGATCAGGCCCGATTTGCCGACGCCGATCAGCACGGCCTTGCCGGAGCAGCCTTCCAGCAGGCGCGCGGCCCGCACGAAGGATTTATCCAGGGCTTTGGAGAGGCCGGCCACGGCGCGGCTCTCCGACTTTATCACGCCGCGCGCGGTCTTGAGTATCAGGGAGTCCTTGGCGTTCATGCTATTTCGCCGGCATTTTGTGCGGGTTCAGCCAGGGCGTCATCTCCGGCGGTATCTGCCGCTGGTCGTAGGGGGGCGGCAGTTTGTGCAGCAGGTAGCTGACGGTAAAGAAGCCCACGATCAGGGTGAGGTAGATCCAGGCCAGCGTCTTGAGGTGCCAGCGCCAGCCCGGGAACCAGGCCGGGGGCAGGGTCAGGTCGCCGCCGCATTTCTTGCAGAATTTAAGGGTAGGTCTGTTTTCCTGCCCGCAGTTGATGCATTTCATAGCTTTTCCTTGCTGCTAGTTTGAACTGACGCCGGAGATTTCGGCGGCCACCCGGTCCACCTTGTTGAGGGCGGAGACCAGGGGCTTGACGGCGGAGAGCTTGAGCGAGTTGGGCCCGTCGGAGAGGGCGCGCGCCGGGTTCGGGTGTGCCTCGAAGAAGAGGCCGGCTATCTTGAGCGCGGCCGCGGCCTTGGCCAGCGGCATGATAAATCGCCTGTCGCCGCCGGTGGCCGTGCCCAGCCCGCCGGGCTTCTGCACCGAGTGGGTGCAGTCGAAGATGACGGGCCAGCCGAACTGCTTCATAACTTCCAGCCCCCGCATGTCCACCACCAGGTTGCCGTAGCCGAACGACGAGCCGCGCTCGGTGAGCATGATGCCCTTCGCGCCGCGGCTCTCCAGCTTCTTGACGATGTTCTCCGCCTCCCAGGGCGAGAGGAACTGGCCTTTCTTCACATTGACCGCGCGGCCGGTGTCCGCGCAGGCGTACAGCAGGTCCGTCTGGCGGCACATGAAAGCCGGCACCTGCAGGATGTCCGCCGCCTCGGCCACGCGCGAGGCCTGGGCGGGCTCGTGCACGTCTACGAGCAGGGGCACGCCCAGCCTGTGCTTGAGGTCCTTGAGCAGGTCCAGGGCGGCTTCCATGCCTATGCCGCGGAAGGAGCCGTGGGAGGTGCGGTTGGCCTTATCGAAGGAGGCCTTCAGGACGAAGGGCGTCTTGAGGGCCGAGAAGAGCGCCTTGAGCTGCGCGGCCTCGGCCGCGTAGGACTTCGGGGTCTCTATGACGCACGGGCCGGCGATATAGACCAGCGGCCTGTCGTTGGAGAAGGTCACGTTCCCGACTTTAACTTCTTTCTGTTTCGCCACTTTAAGCTCCTTGCTTCTTCTTGTTCTTGACCGCGGCGGCCACGAAGCTGAAGAACAGCGGGTGGGGCATCAGCGGCCTGGACTTGAACTCCGGATGGAACTGGACCCCGACGAACCAGGGGTGGTCCTTTATCTCCACCATCTCGGGAAGCTTCAGCTTCTTGTTGACGCCGCTGACCGTCATGCCCTTCTTCGCGTACTGGGCGGCGTACTTGGAATTGAATTCATAGCGGTGGCGGTGGCGCTCCGAGATGGAGGGCGCCCCGTAGATCTTGCGGGCGAGCGTCCCGGCCTTGATGTCGCAGGGGTAGGCGCCGAGGCGCATGGTGCCGCCCTTGTCCTTCACGCCCTTCTGCTCCGCCATCAGGTCCACCACGGGGTGGGGGGTCTTGGGGTCGAATTCCGTGGAGTGCGCCCGCTTGAGCCCGAGCGCGTTGCGGGCGAATTCTATGGTGGCGCACTGCATGCCGAGGCAGATGCCCAGGAAAGGCAGCGCGTTCTCGCGGGCGTAGCGCACCGCCGCTATCTTGCCCTCTATACCCCTGTCGCCGAAGCCGCCGGGCACTATCAGGCCGTCGGCCCTGGCCAGGCGCTCTTTGAAGTCCTCGGCCTCCACGTCGACGTAGTCGAACTCGGCCTTCACGCCGTTGGCGATGGCGCCGTGCAGGACCGCCTCGGTGAGGGACTTGTAGGAGTCCTTGAGCTTGGTGTACTTGCCGGCGATGGCGATGCGCACCGGCGCGGCGCAGGAGGCCGCCTTGAGGCGCTGCGTGAAATCGGTCCACTCGTCGAAGTCCCATTTGCCGCTGCGCAGCCGCAGCAGCATCATGATCTGCTCGTCGAGGCCCTGCTTCTTGAGCACGAGCGGCACGTCGTAGATGGAGGGGGCGTCCGGCGCGTCGATCACGGCTTCCTTCGGGACGCTGGTGAAAAGGGCGATCTTGTTCTTGATGTCGCGGGCCAGCGGCTTGTCGGCGCGGCACACGATGATGTCGGGGTCTATGCCGATCTCGCGCAGCTTGTTGACCGAATGCTGCGTGGGCTTGGTCTTGAGCTCGTCGGAGGCGTGCAGGTAGGGGACCAGCGTAACGTGGAGGTAGAGCACGTCGTTGCGCATGCGGTCGGGGCGCATCTGGCGCGCGGCCTCGAGGAACGGCAGGCTCTCTATGTCGCCCACGGTGCCGCCGATCTCTATGATGGTGATGTCGAAGCCCTCGCCGGCCTTGACGAAGCGGCTCTTGATCTCGTCGGTGATGTGGGGGATGACCTGCACGGTCTGGCCCAGGTAGCCGCCGGCGCGCTCGCGGGCTATCACGGCCTGGTAGATCTGCCCGGCGGTGACGATATTGACGCGGGTGGTGTCGAGGCCTATGAAGCGCTCGTAGTAGCCCAGGTCCAGGTCGGTCTCGGCGCCGTCGTCGGTGACGAAGACCTCGCCGTGCTGCAGCGGGGCCATGGTGCCGGCGTCCACGTTGATATACGGGTCGCATTTGACGATATTGACGGAAAGCCCGTGGGCCTTGAGCAGGCGGCCGATGGAGGCCGCGGTGATGCCTTTGCCGAGAGAGCTGACTACGCCGCCGGTCACGAATATATATCTGGTCATTTTGTCCCCGCGCGTTAGCGCAAAAACCCCTGAAAGGCTGCTCCGCGAGGGGCAGCCCGGCCCGGCATCCTCCTAGTGCCGAACTTCTTTTAAAAATCTTTCGGCGGCCTTCAGGTCCGCCGGCACGTCGATGGCCGGCCCCAGCGCCGGCACTTCCGCCACCGCTATGCGCAGGCCGTTCTCCAGCGCGCGCAGCTGCTCCAGCCGCTCCAGCCGCTCCAGCGGGCTCGGTTTGAGCTTTACGAATCTTTCAAGGGCCTCGCGGCGGTAAACGTAGAGGCCGTAATGCCGGTAGTAAGGATAAGCTTTCAGGTCGGAAAGGGGGTGGTGGAAGGGAATGGGGCAGCGGGAAAAGTAGAGGGCCCGGCCGGCGGCGCTCATCGCCACCTTCACGCAGTTGGGGTTCCCGATATCGGCCTTGTTTGTGATGCGGGTGCAGGCCGTGCCTATCTGGCAGTCGGGGGAAGCCTTCAGCTTGAGGAAAGCTTTCTTCAGGACGGCGGCCTTCATAAAGGGCTCGTCGCCCTGGATATTGATGACGAAGCCGGCCTTGGAACTCCGGGCCGCCTCGCGGACCCGGTCCGTGCCGGACTGGCAGCGCGGGCTGGTGAGGACGGCCCGGGCGCCGAAAGCTTTGCAGGTTTCCAGCACTTTACGGTGCTCGGTAGCCACTATGACCTCGCCGAGGCCGGCCTTGACGGCGGCTTCCCAGCACCACTGGATGACGGGCTTGCCGGCGAGGGGCGCCAGTACCTTGCCGGGGAAACGCTGCGACCCGTAGCGGGCCGGTATGACGATCAGGCAGTTATCCATGATTTGGCGCTCTCGAGCAGTTCGTCCACGGTGACGGAGGCGGTGCCCAGCTTGGCCACCACTATGCTGGCCGCGAAATTGGCGGCCAGGGCCGCTTCCTCGGGTGCTCCGCCGGCGGCCCAGGTGAGGGCCAGCGTGGAAATTACGGTGTCCCCGGCGCCGGTCACGTCGAAAACTTCGCGCGCCCGGGTGGGGATGTGGACCGGCGTAACCGCGGAGCCCTTGCGGACGAAGAGCGTCATGCCGTGCTCTCCCTGCGTTATCAGCAGCGTGCGGCAGGCCAGCTTCTTCATGATGGCGCGGCCCAGTTCCTCGGCGGCGGGCTGGCCGTCGCGCTGGGTCTGGCGCATGCCGCCGAAGGCCTCGGCGGTGTTGGGGGTGATGCAGGCCGCGCCGCGGTAAAGCTGGAAATGCTCCACCTTCGGGTCCACGAAGACCGGCACGCCCCGCCCGGCGGCCAGCGCGGTCGCCGCCTTTATGGTGGCCGGCTCGAGCAGGCCTTTGCCGTAGTCCGAAAGGATGAGGGCCCCGCAGCCGTCCCTGAGGGCCGCGTCGAGGGAGGCGAGGGCGGCGCGCTTGGCGGCGGCGCCGAGCAGCGCGGGATATTCGTGGTCGAAGCGGACCACCTGCTGGTGCTCGGCTATGACGCGGGTCTTTTCTATGGTGCGGAAGGCCCCGTCGCGCACCAGGGAGCCGGCGGGCACGCCGGCGGCCGACAGGAGGGAGGAAAGTTCCGCGGCCGCCTGGTCGCGGCCCGTTACGGAGACCAGGACGGGGGCAGCCCCCAGGGAGGAAAGGTTTACCGCCACGTTGGCGGCCCCGCCGCAGACGGCGGATTCTGAAGTGACGCGGACCACGGGGACCGGGGCCTCGGGGGAGATGCGCTTGACCGAGCCCTTCACGTAACGGTCGAGCATTAAATCGCCGAACACCGCTATGCGGCGCCCGCGAAAGGCGGACGCGATGGTGGTGAGACGCTTGAAAACAGCCTTTGTCATAATATAAATATTATAACAAATGGACAGTATCAGTTCAGAGGGGTCAGCGGAAGGTGTAGGGCCCGGGCGAGATGGTGCGGCGCACCAGTTTGGCGCTGACGGAGCCTATGAAGATTTCCGCTTTCAGCATCAGCGGCAGGCGCAGCTCGTCCTCGGTTATCCAGACCAGCATGCGCTTGCCGGCCTTGGCCACGAAGATGCCTTCCTCGCCGGCCATGGGCTCGAACAGCATGCACTTCTTCTTGCCGTAGGGGGTGGAGATCTTCTCGCTTTTTTTGGACTTTATCGTGATGCGCCAGTTGCGCTTGGTGTTGACGTCCATTTGTACGCTCTGGCCGGGGCCGATCTGCATGGTGCGGATCCTGTACAGGGCCGAGAGCACGTCGTTAACGGGGCCTTCCAGCAGGCCCTCGAAAGCCGTGGGCTGGCGCTTCTTGTTCATCTTGACGCCGTAATACCTTTTGCCGGCCCCGTCGAAAACCAGCCACTCATTGAAGAAATGTCCGCCCTCCGAGATCTTCTTGTAATAGCCGTAGGACTGCAGGGTTTCCGCGTCCATCCAGGAGTCGTTGCGGTCGGCCACTTTGTAGAAATTGTTAATAAAGGCGCCGGACCGGGCTTCTGAAACTATGTGCCAGGCCGGGCGCGAGGAGATCTCCACCGTCCGCTCTATCTTGAGGTAGGACCGCCCGACGTAGATCATGCCCCAGTAAATGTCGTATTCCAGGGTTTCGCCGCTGATCAGGCCGGCGGGAGAGGCGGCAACGGCCGCGGTGGAGGAGGGGAGGCCCCAGTACGGGTGCTCCAGCACCTTTTCACCGGCGGAAACCGGTACGGCCAGGCCCAGCAGAAGGAGCAGTTTAAAAAGCATAGTGTATTCGGGCCGCCACGAAGGCGGCCAGGGCGGCGGCGGCGCTCAGGCCGCGCCATTCCTTGTTCTTGCGGAAAACTTCGGAAGAATAGGCGGCCAGGTCGAAGAAGCCGGCCGCGCCCCGCAGGCAGGGCAGTATGGCGGGGGCCTCGCCTTTGTATTTTTCGAAGTCGGCGCCGTAAACCGAGAGCAGGAAGGCCTCCTCGGCCTTGATGGTGACGTAATAGATCCAGCCGAAAGCAGCGGCGGCGAAGAGCCAGAGGCCGGCGGTCAGCAGCGGCCGGGAAGGGGCCGAGAGCATGAGCATGAGGCCGGCGGTCATCAGCATGGTGCCCAGGTAGAGCGGGTTGCGCACGGCGGCGTAGGGGCCGGTGGTGGTGAGGGTCCTGGACTTGACGATGGCCGCGCTGGCGGCGAGGCGCACGGCCTGGCCCAGCGCCATCACGGCGAGGCCGGCCCAGAAGAGTTTCCAGCTTTCGGGCCGCGCGGCTATGAGGAGGGCCAGGGTTACCAGCTGGGAGATCAGTATTCTTTTTTTCACGGTATTTTCCTTTGTTCTGCGCCGGTCATGTCGGGCAGGGCCCGCGCCAGGGCGAGCAGGTCCTTGTAGCCTTTTTTCGCCGCGGCCGGTCCCAGCGAGGAGCGCCACTGGCCGGTGAGGACAAGGCGCCCTTTTATGCCGGCCCGGCGCGCCAGTTCCAGGTCGCATTTCTTGTCCCCGGCCATGAAGGAACGGGGCAGGTCGGCGGGGCTGTCCTTCTCCGCTTCGAGTATGAGCCCCGGCTTTGGCTTCCTGCAGGAACAATTCTCGCCGGGGGCGTGCGGGCAGAAATAGACGGCGTCCACGCCGGCCCCGGCCTTGCGCAGCTCGCGCAGCAGCTTGAGGTTTATCCTGCGGGAGGCGGCCAGGGTCATGTAGCCGCGGCCTATGCCGGACTGGTTGGTAAGCACCACGACGCGGTAGCCCTTGGCCGAAATCAGCTTTATGGCGGCCGGCGCTTTCGCGTAAATCTTAAGCTGGGCGGGGGTGGTGATATAGGAACCTTCGCGGTTCTTGTTTATCGTCCCGTCCCGGTCCAGGAAGGCCGTGGGGGCCGGCGGGCCCTTCTTAACTTTCGGCGGCCAGGCGCGCATCAGTCGGCGCTCCTGCCCGCGCCGTCTACGATGCGCATCAGGCGCTTCCAGCCGTCGCAGAGAAAGACTATCTTCACCGAGAGTATCAGCACGCCGCCGCCGAGCAGGTCCTGCCAGCCGGCCGGGAAGCGCGCGAAATCCTTGTAGGTGGTGATCAGGGGCAGCCCGGCGCGCGCCTGCTGCGCCGAGGCCAGCTCTTCGTCGGTGTAGGCGTGGTGGTCGGGGTAGCGCCAGATCTGCTTGAGGTCGATCTTCATTTTCTTCAGGACGCCCTCGAAAGAGTCCGGGTCGCCTATGCCGGAGAGGGCCACGGCCTGGCGCCCCTTCAGCGCGTTCAGGTCCACCTGCGAGGCGGAGGCGGGGTCTATGAAGGTTTCGGGCGAGTGCATGCTCTCGATGATCTCGGCGTTCGGGGCGAAGCGCCTGATGTCCTCGCGCAGGGCGTCCACGGCGTCCTGGGTCACCTGCTCGCAGTGGGTGATGATGACGGCCTTTGCCCGGGCCAGGCCCGACGGGTGTTCGCGCAGGTTGCCTGCGGGGAGCACCAGGTCCGCGGTGAAGGGGGCGGTGGCGTTGACCAGCGCTATGTCGGCGTCGCGCTCCAGCGCGAAATGCTGGAAGCCGTCGTCCATCAGCAGGATGTCCGCGCCCAGCTCCGTCGCCGCGGCGGTGCCGGAGGCGAAGCGGTCGGAGGAGACTACCACCGGCACGCCGGCGGGTTCGAGCAGCCTGTAAAGCATCAGCGCCTCGTCCCCCGCGGAATCGAGGGCGACCGAGCGGCCCTTGGCCAGGATGGTCACGGTGGCGGGGGGGACGCGGCGTTTGTAGCCGCGCAGCAGCACCGCCGGCCTGCGGCCGGACCTGGCCAGTTCCATGGCGGCGGTGACCACGGTGGAAGTCTTGCCGGTGCCGCCGGAGGAGATGTTGCCGAAGCAGACCACGGGGACGGGCAGGCGGCGGCTGCGCAGCACGCCCTTCTTGTAGAGCAGCCTGCGGGCGGCTATGCCGCCGGCGTAGGCGAAGGACATGAGGCGCAGCAGCAGGCGGCCGGCAACGCCGGAGCGCAGCCTGTCGCGGGTTTTTTCGGGGGAGAAAGCGGTCATGCGGGCACCTTCTTAAGCGTTAGCGCGTGGGCGCGGAGGCGCTCCCAGACGGAGTCGAGCGGCAGGGCGGAAAGTTCTCCCTGCGCCCAGGCGTGCAGCGGCCCGGGCGGACTCCAGCTCTGCGGGGAATTCTGCGGCGCGTAGAGGGTGAAGGTGGGGGTGCCCTGGCTGACGGCGAGGTGCATAGGGGCGGAACTGGTGCCGCAATGCAGTGATGATTGTTTGAACAGGGCCGCCAGGTCGAGCAGGTCGAAATCGGGGCAGAGCAGGTGCTTGCCGGAGGCGGCCGCCATGGCAGCCTTTACGTAGTCCAGCTCGCCGGGGCCCCACAGGAAGATCACGCGGGCGCCCAGCTCCGACGCGAGGCGGTCGGCCAGGCCGGCGAAATTTTCCGGGGCCCAGCGGCGGTGTTCGCGCGGGCTGGTTATGTCTAGGGTTACGGTGAACTCGCCGGGCTTGACGCCGGAGGCGGCGAGGAAGGCCCCGGCCCTGGCGGCGTTTTCCGGCTTGAAGGCGAGTTCCATTTCCGGGCCGGCGGGAGGTATGCCGAGGGGTTCGAGCAATTCGAGGCGGTCGAAAACGGTATAGCCCCCGCCTTGTTTCTTTTCGGGGAGGATATTGTGGAAAAGGCGGCCGGCGGAGAATTTGAAGGCCAGGCGCTTCTTGGCCCCGGAGAAGAGGGCGTAGAAGCCCGACGAGGTGGAGCGCATGTAGTCGAAGGTGATGTCTATGCCGGCGGCGCGGATGGCGGCGAGGGGCTTGTCCTCCCGGTAGAAGACCCCGGCGAGGCGCGGGTTGCCTTCGAGGACTTTGCGCGAGGGGCGGCGGGTGAGGAAATAGAGGCGCGAGTCCGGCAGGGCGGTCTTGAGCGCGCGCAGCAGCGGCGTCGTGAGCAGCACGTCTCCGATGCCTTTATAAACGATCACTAATATTCCAGGTCCCATGTTGTATCCTGCGAGTCCTGTCTCACCGCGAGCGATTTTAGTGCGCAGGGCCAAGGTCCGCAGCGGACCGCCTATCATTAGGGCGGCGGCCGAGATTGTTTGAGCGACGCACTGTGTGCCGAGCGAGTTCGAGGCCGGCGGAGGACCGCTGGCCCTCTTCTGCCGCGCACGCTTATGAGCGAGCGGTGAGACAGGACTCGCCCCAGCCAGTCACTGCGCCGTTTTGGCGGCGCGGTAGCGGGGGTCGTTGTACATCTTGAACTGGCGGTAGATCTTCAGCTTCACCCTGCCGGCGGCCACGTCGGAGATGAGCTGCCCTATCTCGTCTTCCAGGTCCCTGAGCTGCGTGCCCATGACGCCGAGCTTGGCGGAGCAGGCGGCCTTGTGGTCCTCGGAGGCGTCCGCGCGCGCCAGCTGCTCGCGCATGTGGAAGATCTTGAGCTGGATGATGCTGATCTTGTCGGCCAGGCTGCCAATGGTCTCAGCCATTGATGGCCTCCAGCACTTTTTCGTCGATGCGCTCTATCAGGTCGTTGCGCTTCTGGTTGAGCTTGTCTATGTTCTTCTTGGCGGCGGCTATGGCCGGCACATCGCCGACCCTGGCCTTGTCCTCTTCGTGCCAGAGCTCTGTGTTGGTCATGGCCAGCTCGCTGATCAGTTTGCCCACGTGTTGCAATTCTTTCATTTACATTTACCTCGCGCAGTTATTATACAAAGAAGACCTCACAGCCTTGAAGCGCCGCGGCTGAGCTGCAGGGCCAGGTCCCAGTTGTTGTCGCCGCCGCGGATGAAGAGGCGGTCTATGGTGGCGGCCTTTCGGTCCCACGGCCACGGGGTCTTGCCCTGCCTGAAGCTGAAATCGAAGGTGTAGCCGGCCTCCAGCGCCTTCTCCCGGATGGCGGGGGCGTAGGCCCCGTCGCCGTAAGGGTAGGCGAAGGCGCACATCTCCCGGCCGAACGCGGCTTCGAGCTGGCGCCTGGATTCGGCCATCTCCCAGGCCGCGTCCTCCAGCTTGAGGGTCGAAAGGTGGGGGTGGTTCATCGTGTGCGAGCCGTACTCTATCACGCCGCTGTCCTGCATTTCTTTGAGCTGCTCCAGCGTGGCCATGTTCACCCAGGGTTCTGAAGCGGGGTTGTGCCAGAGGTTGGTCTTGCCGATGGTGTTGTAGACTACGAAGATATTGCCCTTGGCGCCTAGCTCCTTAAGGATAGGCCAGGCGTGGGTGTAATTGTTCTCATAGCCGTCGTCGAAGGTAATGAGCACCGATTTTTCCGGCAGGGGCTGCCCGGAGTCGTGCAGCTTTTTCAGGTCGGAGAAGAGCAGGGTAGTGTAGCCGTTATCGAGCAGGTATTTAACCTGCGCGCGGAATTTCTCCGGGCTTACCCAGAGGGGCTTCAGCCTGGAGCCGGGCGGGGGAACGCCGACCTTGTGGTAGCAGAGCGCCTTCAGGCCCGGGGCGGAACTGCGCCACCAGGTCCAGCGGGCGCTGAGCGCGAGGACGACAAGTATGAGTATAACGGCGGCTATGGTCATAGCGCGGCTCCTTCCTTTACGCGTCTGGTTCCCTTGCGGCACTCCTGCGCGGCCCTGAAAACCTCGTCGACGGTAAGCAGGCGCATGCAGAGAAAATGGCCACGCGGGCATTTTTTAGAGCCGTGCAGGGCGCAGGGCCTGCAGGCCAGCGGGGTCTCTACCACCCGGTTGCCGGGGCCGTAGGGGAAAAAGCCCAGCTCCCTGGTGGTGGGCCCGAAGATGCCCACCGCCGGCACTCCCAGCGCGGCGGCGATGTGCATTGGGCCGGAATCGTTGGAGATGAAAACCTTGAGGGGGCGGATAGCCTCCATCAGCCCGGGCATGGTGGTTTTGCCGGTGAGGTTGAGGCAGCGCTCCGGGCCGGCCTGGCGCTCTATCTCTGCGTTCCAGTCCTGCTCGCCTGGGCCGCCGATCAGCAGCACTTTTCCTCCGCGCTCGGCGGTGAGTTTTTTGATGAGCCGCGCCCAGTGCCCGGCGGGCCAGCGCTTGGTGGGCCAGGCGGACCCTGGGTTGATTCCCGCCACCACGCCGTCCTGGGGGCCGTAGGGCGCGCCCGCGCCGCGGCGCAGGCCGGGAAAAGCCGTCTTGAGGTTCTCGGCCAGCGGGGAAAGCAGGGCGAGGTTGCGCTCGACGTCGTGCAGCAGCCAGGAGAAAGGCACCTTGTGCGTCAGCAGGGCGCGGCCGGCGCTGGAGGAGAAGCCCACGCGCACCGGGATGCCGGCGCGCCAGGCCAGCAGGGCGCTGCGCAGCGACCGGTGGGGGATTATAGCGGCGTCAAAATTGCGGGCGCGCAGCTCGCCGGCCAGGCGCCCGAACTCGGCGAACCTCGGCGCGGTCTTTTTCCTGTCCTCTATGATCTCGGCGGCCAGGCCCGAGGCGGCGAAGATGCCGGCCGTCTCCGGGCGGGTGACCACCGTGACCGCGGCGTCCGGCAGGCTCTCGCGCAGTTTCTTAAGGAGGGGGAGGGTGAGCACGCAGTCGCCGAGGAAGGCGGTCTGCAGCAGGCAGATCTTCAGGGGCCCTTTCTTCAGCTCCGCGCTGCCGCCGGCGGGAGACCAGTCGCCCAGCTCCGGGCCGGAATGCACCACCGGCACGCCGAGCTGCGCGAGCGGCTCCAGGTAGCGGTCCAGGGTGTGCTTCTCAAGCGCGGGGCTGGGAATGCGCAGCCCGACGAAGAGGCGGCGGGCCAGCGAGGCTTTGCGGTAGCGCAGTTTTACCGGGCATAGCGCGAGCAGCGAGATGAGGCGGCTGCGCGGGGTGTCGTGCAGGTCTATGATGGCGTCGTAGCCGGCGGCGTTCACTTCGCGCAGGGCGGAAAACAGGCCGGAAAAGGGCAGGGCCCTGTCGATGAAAGCGTTTTTGGAAACGGCGTCCAGGAACTGCGGCTTGACCAGGATGTCCAGCCTGGCCCCGGGCCACCGCGCTTTAAGATTGCGGAAAACCGGGGCGGTCAGGATGATGTCTCCAAGGGACGACATCCTGATGACCAGTATCCTCGGGTCCGGCTTCGTTATTTCCACCAAAAAATTATATCATTTATAAAATTTGGATGGCCGCCCGCTGCCTGCCGCCCCTTAAAGCCGGAGGCTGTAACAAAGATTTAACTTAAATGTCATTGACAGGACCTCGCTTTTCATATATCTATATAATATGCGGATAAAGACCGGCGCTTTTATTGCGGCAGCCATGCTCTCGGCTGGGGGGCTCTTCAGCTATACCTCGGCCCTCATGAGCTCCGGGGTCTACCGCATGCTGATCAGCGAGCAGACCACGGTCGGCAACAGCGCCCCCAAGACGGGGGGCGGCTATTCCCTTCTCGGCAGCACCGGCCAGCTCGGCTTCGGCACCATTTCCGGCGGACGCTACACCGTTACCTGGGGCATAGTCAATTCCTGGCGCCCGCCGCAGGCCGACCTTTCCGGCGCGCATGTCTACCCCAACCCGTGCAAGAGCTCCCGGGGCTGCACCGGGGTCACTTTTACCCGCCTTACCCTGCGCGCCACGATACACGTTTTTACCGTTTCCGGAGAGAAAGTAAAGACCATAGAGAAGAACAACAACATCGACAGCATGGGCTGGGACCTGCGCAACGAGAACGGGTCCAGGATAGCCAGCGGCCTTTACCTCTACGTGATAAAGGGCGAGGGCGCGACCAAGAAGGGAAAAATCGTGGTGGTCAGGTAACAAGGTGGCTCTTATGAAAAAAATAATTTTATCCGCGGCCGCGGCGCTGCTGCTGGCGGCGCCCTGCCGGGCAGGGGAAATAACGTCGGGCAGCGTGCCCGGCTCGCTGAACTACCAGGGCCGCCTGGAGCGGGATAATGCCCCGATAACGGGACCGATCCACCTCTATTTCAGGATCTACAATTCCGCCACGGCCAGCAACACGGGCGGGGGCCTCTGCGGCGGCAGCTCGCAGCCCTGCCTGTGGCAGAGCCCGGAAGTTACCGTGCAGGCGGCGCAGGGCATCTTCAGCGCGGACCTTACGCCCCCGCTTTCCGTGCTGGCGGGCGGGCACAGCCTTTTCCTGGAAGTGCAGGTGGAGAGCGACGTGCTGTCCCCCAGGGAGCCCCTCAACAGCGTGGCCTTCGCGCTGGTGGCGAAAAAGCTGGAGGACGGGGCGGACGTGCTGCTTTCGACCCTCACCGCTACCTATAGCGTTTCCCTCGCCACGGCCGCCGGCGCGCAGATGACGGTCGGCACCGACAGCCCCGATACCGGTTCCAGGCTGACCGTGGACGGCTCCCTGAAACTTATGTCGGGGAGCATTATCTTCCCCGACAATACCTCCATGAACAGCTCAGGCCTGGGCTCCGCCGGCAGCATCGCCAATGTCTCGGACGCAGACATAATGGCGGATTCCGACGGCATCGGCGGCGGCGGCATCATCTTCCACAAGCCGGCGCAGAACTTCATGTATATCAGCAACTCCGGCCTGGCGGGCATCGGCTCGGGATTCAGCTCTATCGTCCTGCCGAAGGGCCGGCTGGACGTGGACGGCGAGATCTACGTGGGCAGCGAGGGCATCTATCCCCGGGACCCGGGTGACGTGAACATCATGTCCGACCTGACGGTGACGGGGGGCAAGTTCACGGGCATGAACGGGGAAAACATCTCCCTGGGCGAGACCAACGACGTGATAGCCTTTAATTTCGGCGCCGTCGAGCGCATGCGGATCCATTCCAACAACAACGTCGGCATCGGCCTGTCGCTCCCTACGGCCCCGCTCCATGTTCTCGGCGATATCCGGTCGAACGCCGGCATGCGCGGCGGCACCGTTTCTATCGGCTCCTACACGGGCTGGACGGCCCTGGCCAACGAGGTGCGCGCTACCGACAGCGCCCACCTCCTGCTGCAGCAGTCCAATCCCTATTACGTGGGCATCGGCACCGATACCCCGCGCGAGAAGCTGCACGTGCGCGGCAGCGTGCGCTCTGATTACGGCATTACGGCCGCCACCGCTTCTTTCTCGGGCGACGTGCGCGTCAACGGGACCTTGACGGCCAATTCCGGCCAGGGGAATACGGTAAACCTCTCTTCCACGGTTATATACGGCACCCTGCAGGTTACCGGCGGCATAGGCTCCATGGCCGGCGTCCCCGTCTACCTGAATTCCACGCAGACCCTGACCGGTCAGAACACCTTCCTGAACCAGGTCTTCGTTTCCAGCGACATCTATACCACCAACCGGCTCGGGGCCGGGGTGTCGGGCTTTGACTTCAGCGGCAGCAGGTACCTGCAGGTGGGCGACGACGCGGGCGGCGTCTACGCCAACGATAACGGCCTGATCTACCTGGTGGGCGGCTCCAACGCCAACGCAAAACTTAACTTCTACCGCGGCGCGGCTTTGGCCTCACGCCTGGAAACCCAGGGCGGGGCCAACCTGGCCCTGGTGGTGAACGAGCAGACCAAGACGCTGACCGACGCCACCTATCACCGCATACAGAACAGCGTGGTCTGGGTCTCCACCGGCTATAACACCACCCCGGCTATCTTCGTAAGCTCGTCGCTGGGCAATGTGGGCATAGGTACTTCGGTCATGGACCCCAACTGGAAGCTGACCGTGGAGGGCAATATCCGCCTTTCCGGCGCCACCTCCAATGCCCTGATCTTCGCCGACGGCACCACCCTCAACAGCGCCGGGTCTATCGGCTCGGCCACCAACCTGTCGGCCAACGGCGACGCTATCGTGCAGTCCAACGCCGACTACAGCGGCGGCGGCGACGTGATACTGCGCTCCGGTCCGCTGGACGGCCTGATAGTAAACTCCGGCGGCAATGTCGGCATTGGCACCATGTACCCGGTTTCCCGCCTGAACGTGCGCGGCGGCGACCTGGTGCTGGGCACGCCTTACAACCCTTACGACGGGGACTCGGTGCCGGACCTGGTGGTGGGCGGCAATATCGCCTTTGACGGCGAGATGATACAGCGCTCCGCCCTGCCGGTGCAGCTCTCCGGCCTGATAGTGGCTAATGACGTTTACTTGTCTACGGCGTCCGGCAAGACAGGTGTCGGGACCCGGTCGCCCTACACTACTTTCGACGTGAACGGCAGCGCCCAGTTCGGCTCGGGCGTGACCAAGTCCACGTTCACCTCTGCGGGCGTGCTGCAGCTGGCCAGCCCGCTGGGCGTGGCCTACGGCGGCGCGGGGGCCAGCCTGTCGGCGGTGGTTCCCGGCGGCATACTTTACAAGAACTCGGCAACCACGGTAGGCGGTTCCGCGGCCCTGACCGGCGTGCTCAAGGGCAATGGCGCCGGCGCGCCCACCGCCATGAACGGCACCGCCAACTACATAACCTACTGGTCGGACGCCAACACCATAGCGGCCGAGCAGCACACGGACGTCACCCGCGGCGGCACCGGCGTGGGCACGCTGACCGGCGTGGTCA
>Ga0154503_123_pt1 | contig 18762 bp, 18 predicted proteins | sample RifGroD2_FD_115982 | JGI IMG/M metagenome (GOLD analysis project Ga0154503, IMG submission 115982) | Elusimicrobia bacterium GWD2_63_28 | reverse complement strand
GACCGCCGCAAGGAAATGCTGGAAGACATCGCCATCCTCACCGGCGGCGAAGTCATCAGCGAAGAGCGCGGAATGAAGCTCGACAAGGCCGACGTGAAGCAGCTCGGCCACGCCAAGCGCATCGTCATCGACAAGGAAAACACCACCATCGTCGACGGCGGCGGCGACAAGAACGAGATCAAGAAGCGCACCGGCCAGATCCGCAAGCAGATGGACGATTCCACCTCCGACTACGACAAGGAAAAGCTGGAAGAGCGCCTTGCCAAGCTGTCGGGCGGCGTAGCCGTCATCCGCGTCGGCGCGGCCACCGAGACCGAGATGAAGGCCAAGAAGTCCAAGATCGAAGACGCCAAGAACGCCACCAAGGCCGGCGTGCAGGAAGGCCTGCTGCCCGGCGGCGGAACCGCCATCATCCGCGCCTCCAAGGTGCTGGAGAAGATGAAGGGCGCCAACGAGGATGAGCAGACCGGCATCAACATCGTCAAGAAGGCCGTGTACGCGCCGCTGCGCATCATCGCCGAGAACGCCGGCATGGACGGCTCCATCGTGGTGGACAAGATAAAGAACTCCGCCCCCGAGATCGGCTTCGACGCCGACACCCTGGAGTACGTGGACATGCTCAAGGCCGGCATCGTGGATCCCTGCAAAGTGACCCGCACCGCCCTCGAGAACGCCGCCTCCATAGCGAGCACCCTGCTGAACACGGACTGCCTGGTAGCCGACCAGCCCGAGAAGAAGCAGCCCGCCATGTCGGGTATGCCCGGCGGCATGCCCCCCGGCGCCGACATGTACTAATCGGCAAAGGTAACAAATAAGAACCCCGGGGCTCAAAACCCCGGGGTTTTTATTTTATTTTGCGTTACACCCGGGGGTTAACACTACACAAAACTTATTTTGCTAACATTGAACTATCTAGGAATGGGGATCAGCATGAAACTATTTTTATTCTTCTTTCTAAGCGCGGGCATCACCTTACTTCACTCCAATGAGGCAATGTCCAAACATTGCACCACAAACGAATTTCCAGTTTCCAAGAAGGCAGCCATAACTGCGGCAAAGAAATTTATCCCCTTAGTGACTGCAGGCTCACGTTCAGAAACCAAAGGGTATGACTTGCGCAAACCAGAAATTTGCACTTTTATAGGGAAAGATTGTGACAACAAAGATATTAAACTCGTGTTCGTACGATTTCACAATACAAGTCGAGCAGCAGCCCCCTTGCATATCATCATGAAAGTGGACAATAATTCAGACTTTTCACTCATTGACGGGGGATTCACACTAACACAAAGCGACACAATGATCAAATGGCGTCGCAAAGCTGATTGTGAGCACTAAACGACCGAGGGGGACAGGGGACCTAGTAGGGATAGGGGACGCTGCTTCCTATCTTCCTTAACTAGACCGCGGGGAAACCGGCGGTTTTGTTTTAGGGGGGAGAAAGGCAGGTGGGGTGTTTTTATGGAGTGTCTGGGAATACAGCAGATTTGTTGTATTTAAAAAGAGCCCGAAAAGGGTAATGGGTTAGCGGAGCCGCCGGGGAGACCCGGCGGTCTTATTTTTGGATTACAGGGACAGCGCCCTATTTTTTGGGGAGGATATTTGCGCCGCACTGTCTGCGGCGGTTGCGCAGCATCATGCCGGTGGCGGGGAACATTTCAAAGTTCTTATAGAACTTCTGCAAACCGGGGTCACAGATGAGGTCCACCATGTAGGCCTTCTTAAGTTTACGCAGCATGCGCTTGACCAGCTGCCCGCCTATACCGCGCCCCTGGTATTCGGGCAGCACTTCCAGGAACGGGATATACGCGGACAGCACCTTGTCGGTGATGGCCGTGATGAAGCCGACGACGCGCCCCGAGGCGCCGTCGACGGCGATAACGGCCAGGTCGCTGCTATTCAGCAGCTTCAAATGCGTCGCCGGCGCAGGCGGATTCGGCCAGCCAACAAAGAACCCTGCCAGCTTCCGCGCCGTAACACCCTTCAAATCGTCATTGTATTTAATCATATGCGTTCCGACTAGATTAAACAAAATTAGTGCCGCTTATCCCAGATTAGGCCAAAGGGCCTATTGCAGCCTGGGACCTTTAGCCTTGAAATACTGCGTATTACGCGGTATTCTATATCTGTCAGCGACAGAAACCGGCGAATGGAGGCAGGATACCGATGAAAAGAATTATCATGGCAGTCTCCGTACTACTGGCAGCGGCCACGGCCGCCCAGGCGGCGCAGAAGATAATCACCTACGACCAGTCCTTTAAACCCGGCGTCAAAGCCGCCATAAAGTGGCTGGGCGGCAGCGTAGTGCGCGAGTTCAAATATGTCAACGCCGTAGTGGCCGACCTCCCGGCTAACGTCAAGGACGCCAGCATATATTCAGTCGAAGGCGTGCGCAACGTATCCGACGACACCTACCAGCGCTGGATAGAGGCCGCCCCGGCCTCACTGCAGTCAGTCCCGCTGCCCACCCTGGGCCAAGCCCTGCGGAGCATACGCGAGAACACTCTGGCCCTGCCCAAACCCGCCGACGCGGCTGCCCCGGCCGACAAAGAAATACCCTGGGGCGTGGCCCGCGTGAACGCGGCCGCCGCCTGGGACTATACCGCCGGCAAGGGCGTCAAAGTGGCCGTCATAGACACCGGCGTAGACTTCAACCACCCCGACCTGGCCCCCAATTACAAAGGCGGCTATAACGCCGTAGACCCGGCCGCCGCACCCCTCGACGACCAGGGTCATGGCACCCACGTGGCCGGCACCATAGCCGCCGTCAGGGACAATTCAGGCGTGGCAGGAGTCGCGCCCGCCGCGGACCTGTACGCCGTGAAGGTGCTCGACAAGAACGGCTCCGGCCAGTACTCCTGGATCATAGCCGGCATCGAGTGGGCCATAGAGCACCGCATGCAGGTCATCAACATGAGCCTCGGCGGCGGCTCGGGCAATGAAGCCCTGCGCCTGGTAATGGAGAAGGCCGGCGAGGCAGGTATCACCGTGGTCTGCGCCGCCGGCAACGACGCCGGCCCCGTGAACTACCCAGCCAAGTACCCGCAGGCCATAGCCGTCTCCGCCTCGGACTCGGCGGACAAGATAGCCTCCTTCTCTTCGCGCGGACCCGAGCTGGCCGTCATAGCCCCCGGCGTGAAGATCCACTCCACGCTGAAGGGCGGCGGCTACGGCGCGCTGTCGGGCACCTCCATGGCCTGCCCGCACGTGGCCGGCCTGGCCGTCCTCGCCGTAGGTGCCGGCGCCGCCGGGCCGGAGCAGGTCAGGGCCGCCCTGAAAGGAGCCGCCGACAAGCTGCCGGGGCTCACCGCCAACGAGCAGGGCGCCGGCCTGGTGAACGCCTTCCGCTTGGTGCGCTGACAGTTCCTGAACGAAGAGAACCCCGCGTGAAAGCGCGGGGTTCTTTTTTAATTCCCAGGTTGCCTCGGGGGCCGGGTTTTATATATGGTGTTGGAATGAGCGCAGGAAGAGAAGGGCCGGCAGAGTACTCCCCGCGGACAACCACGAGGACCGGGAGCGACAGCGCCTGGGGCTATTACCTGGCCGCGCTGTTCCTGGCGGCCCTGGGGCTTATCTTCCTCAACGACTTCCGCTACGCCCTGGCGGCCCAGCGCAACTGGGTCCCGGCGTCCGGCAGGGTGACCGAGAACAAAGTGGTCGTCCACCGGGGCAGGCGCAGCTCGTCCTACAACACCTTCATCAGCTACACCTACAATACCGACACCGGCGTGCACGGCGCCGGGCCGCTGGAACTCAACAAGTTCAAGCTCTACTTCACCGAGGACGGCGCCTGGGACGACCTGCGCCGCAGCTTCCCGGAGGGCAAAAGCCTGGAGGTCTACTACAACCCCGGGAACCCGTCGGAATCCAGCCTGGGTTTAGCGGGCGCGCCCGGCGTGGCCGTGCCTATAGTTTTTTTCCTGTTCGCCTTCGGCGCGGTCTACGTGGCGCGCAACCAGTAGATATGAGGAACCGCCTCAACATCAGCCCGAAGAACATCCTTCTCCTCTTAGCCGGCGGCGCTCTTGCCGCCGCCGTGCTGGGCTCGGCTTTACTGCTGGCCGCCAGGCTGTGGCCGTCTTTCCAGGCGCGCACGGCCAAGCGGGAGGCGACGGCAGTAATGGTAAAGGAAGCGAAGGCGCTCGGGCTGACTTATGAAACGGTAGTGGCGGCCCCCGCCCAGGCCATGGGAAAACCGGCGCTTTGGTGCCTGAGACGCAGCGGAGCTGACGAGGCTCTTTATAAGGGCCAGGAAAAAAACCGGCTCCGCATAACCAATCCGGCCGCCATGTACAACTACTCGGGGTCAAGCCACCAGGCCTGCGTAGACACCGTGGTAACGATACAGAACATAACGGCCTCCGAGTACCTGGGGGCCCGCGGCCTGCGCCTGGAAGTTACTTTCGTAGACTATTATTGAATTCAGACCGGTTCGGTGGCCTGTTCGGGGGCGGGAGGGGGAGGGATGACCCGGAGGCCGTCCTGCTCCGCCGAAAGCCGGCGGCCCAGCGAAAGGAAGCCCAGGCAGGAAATCACGGCCAGCGCGGCGATGATGAACCACGGCGCCGGCCGGTAAATGGGGCTCAGCAGGCCGATGGCGTTGGACCCTACCAGGATCCCCGTAGAGCTGCCGAGCTGCTGGAACAGGCCCTGTATGCCCAGGTAGCGCCCCTTCTCGGTCCTCGGCGCCATATTGGCCCCCAGCGCCTGCATGCCCGGCGACACCGCCAGCTCGCCGAAAGTCACCACCACGATAGCCGCCGCCGCGAAGAAGAAGGAAGGCGCGTAGCCGAAGCACAGGTAGCCTCCCGCGTAGCACAGCGCCCCGGCCGCCAGCCCCGCCGTGATCCGGCGCCCCTCCAGCAGCTGCGTGATAAAATATTGGAACACCACCACCATCAGGCCGTTGATGGAGAAAAGCAGGCCTATCTCCCTCTCGGTAAAGCCCAGGTAAGTCTTGGAATAAAGCGAGCTGGAAACCACCAGCTGGCTCATCACCGCGCTCATGGTAAAGGAAAAGATACAGAAGCGCAGGAACACCTTGTTGGACAGGGCCACCGAGGCGCCCGCCAGTCCGGGCGACACAAAGCGCCCTTTGGCCAGCCCGGGGACATCCTTTACCGCGAATGAAACGATGACCGTGCAGACGCCGAACACCAGCGCCGTCACGAAGAACATCAGCGAGTAAGAGCCCTCCGCCAGGAAGCCGCCAAGCGCCGGGCCCAGCGCCCAGCCCGCGTTATTGCCCATGCGCAGGAAGCCGTAGGCCTTCATCCTGCCGGCGGGCGGCGTAAAGTCCGCCACCCAGGAGCGCGCCGCCGGATGAAAAAAAGAACCGATGAACATCCCCAGCGGGTGGAAAATGAAGATAGCCCACAGGGCGCCGCCGCCGTAGATGATGAAAGCGATGACGCCGATGAGCAGGGCCCGCAGCGCCAGCGAGTACAGCATAACCTTGCGCCTGCCTATGGCGTCCGAGACCTCGCCGCCGATGAACTGCGCCAGCGAAGCCACCAGCATGGAACCCGCGAGGAAAACACCTACCCAGGCCATCGGGATACCGCGCTGGGTGCTGAGATAGAGGGCCAGGAAGGGAAAAGAAATGGCGTAGCCGGCCGTCATAAGACCTTCGGCCGCGGTCAGTATCCAGAAACCCTGTGGCAAAGCCATACCATATGATAGAAAATCCGGCGGCATATTACTTAATTACGCCGGACACGGCAATTCTTCGCCCGATTTCCCTATGAAAAACCGGCGGTTTTTGCTAGAATATAGTAATCCCAACCATGCCGACCGCTGAAATTACACGCAAGGGCACTCTTCTTTCCAATTTTCAGACCATAAGCAGCCGCATAGGCGCGGCCCGCGCCGCGGCCGGCGCGAATCCCGCTGAGACCTCTTTCATAGCCGTCACCAAGTACGCCGCGGACGCGGATGTTATCGCCCTAGTTGAGGCGGGCGCCGTCACTATCGCGGGAGAGAACAAGGTTCAGGACGCCAAGACAAAATGGGCCAACGGCGCCCTGGCCCCGCTGCGCGGCAAAGTAACGCTCCATTTTATAGGCCACCTGCAGAGCAACAAGGCCAAAGCCGCCGTAGAGCTGTTCGACTGGATAGACTGCATAGACAGCGTCAAGATCGCCGCCGAACTGAACCGCCACGCGGCCGCCCTGCACAGGACCGTGCCGGTGATGATACAGCTCAAGCTGAACGACTCGCCCACTCAGTCCGGCGTAGCCTTGCCGGAAGCGGGCGCCCTGCTGGCCGAACTGCGCGGCATGAAGAACCTGGACGCGCGCGGCTACATGGGCATAGCCCCGGCGAACGCCCCGGCTGAAGAGCTGAAGTCGGTTTTCGCCGACGCCAAGAAGATTTTCGACAGGGACTTCCCCGGGCCCGGCAATTACTTGTCGCTCGGCATGAGCGGGGATTACGAGCTGGCCGCTGCGGCCGGCTCTAACCTGCCGCGCATAGGCAGCTCCCTTTTCGCTTAGCAGGGAATGCCCCCGGAAGCGGGGGGACGTTAGCGCGCAGCCCACAGGACGCGCAACAGGGTGGAGGATGGGAACATGATCGTAAAAGTCAGAGTGATACCGAACTGCGAAGACAACGAGGTGGTTTCCCGGATAGGCAGCGTGCTGCGCGTGAAGATATGCGCCGCCGCGGCCGACCTTAAGATAAACCTTCTTCTGAGGGATTACCTTTCGGAATTCTTCGAGGTTCCCGCCAAAATGGTGAACATCATCCGCGGCGCAAAGGGCCGCGAGAAGACCGTGGAAATAACAGGCAAGACCGAGGAACAGCTGAAAAACCTGCTGGACTCGATTCCGTAGGAGCAGCAAGCTGCGACGCGCGGGCCCGCCAGAGTGCGGGCCCGCGATTTTTTAAGACAGGAGAAAAAAATGATACCTCCGAGACTGATTTTCAAAGCAGGCGGCATGAAGATACTGGACCAGCGCCTGCTGCCCGACAGCATTAAATTCATAACCGTGCGCAACGCCGCCGGCACGGCCAAAGCCACCAAGGACATGGCCCTGCGCGGAGCCCCCCTGATAGGCTGCGCCGCCGCCTTCGGCTTCGCCCTGGAAATGCGCCGGCTCAAGCCGGGCTCCGCCGCGGAGCTCATTAAGACCGCCAAGCGGACCGCGGACCTCCTCAAAGCCGCGCGCCCGACGGCCGTAGCCCTGTTCTACGCCGCCGACCGCATGCTGAACATGGCCGTAACCTTCGCCGCGAAGCACCCCGGCAAGTTCTCCGCCAATACGCTCAAGCAGCTGCTGGCCCAGGCCGACAAGGAAGCCCGCCTCGTCACTAAAGAGGACGAGGACGCCTGCGAGGCCATGGGCGAATACGGCGCGCGCCTGCTGCCGAAGAACTGCGTTATCATGACCCACTGCAACGCCGGGGCGCTGGCCACCATGGGCATCGGCACCGCCGTCGGGGTGATTACCGCCGCGCACAAGAAGTGCAAGATCAAGCACGCCTACTCCTGCGAGACCCGCCCCTACCTGCAGGGCGCCCGCCTGACCATCTGGGAGCTGATGCGCGAGGGCGTGCCGTCCGAACTGCTGACCGACAACATGGCCGCCCACATCATCAAGACCTGCGGCGTGAACGCCATCGTGGTGGGCGCCGACCGCATCGCCTCCAACGGCGATACGGCCAACAAGATTGGCACCTACGGCCTGGCCGTCATAGCGAAGCACCACAAGGTCCCGTTCTACGTGGCGGCGCCCACGCCCACGATAGACATGGCGGCCAGGGACGGCGGCGACATCGTCATCGAAGAGCGCTCTACCGAAGAAGTCACTTTCGTAAAAGGCAACCGCATAGCCCCTAAAGGCGTGCGCGTGCGGCATCCCGCCTTCGACGTCACCCCCGCCGCCCTCATCACCGCCCTCATCACCGAGAAAGGCGTCATCAGCCCGGTCACCCGCGCCAGCATCAAACAAAACCTGGCGAAGTAAGCATCGGGCGGCCTACCGTGCGTGCAGGAATGCCCAGCATGGTAGGCCGCCTGGCATTCACAACCCCTAATATTTATCCTTGTAATCTTCTTGTAACACCCCTTTGTTATCATTTAAACATGACGGAACAGATTTCGCGGTATTACCTATACATCAAAAAGTCCATACGGGGACCTTTCTATGTCAAAGACGCGGCCCTGCAGCCCGGCTTCACCCGCTCCACTTTAGTCTGCCCCGAAAGATCCCTCGGCCAGTGGCGCGAAGCGTCGCTAGAGCCCGTTTTCCAGGCCCTGCTCGAAACCCCGCCGCAGGCTTCCGTAAAGCCCCGCCCGCCCATGACCGCCGAGGCCGCCGAGGAGACCGCCTCCCGCTCCCTGCTCGAAAAAGCCATCGCCAAGAACGCCCAGCTCGAGCGCGAGGTGAAAGACCTGCGCAAGGCCTACCACTCCGAAAAGCACACCTTCGAAGAAAACCTCAAGCGCAAAGAAACCGAGGTCCAGGCCCTGACCGAGAAGCTCAAGCGCTCCATCAGCAACGCCCAGGCCGTGCGGGGGGAACATCCCTCGTGGGAAACCCTTTATAAAACCCTGAAGAAGCGCTCCGAGGAGAAGCTCTGCGAGGCCACCCAGGCCCTGGCCGAAAAGACCGGCGAGCTCTCCAAGCTCAGAGAGCGCCTCATGGACGCCGCCGAAACCGGCAGCGCCGCCCTGAAGAAGACCGAGGGCGCCGCGGCCGAACAGATCTCAGCGCTGCAGGACGAGATCGAAGAACTCAGGTCCCAGGTGGAAGAGAAGGAAATGCTCGCCAAGACCCTCGCCGACAACATCTCCTCGCTGGTCGGCAAGAACGAAGAATTCCAGAAGATCATGTTCGACGAGCGCCGCGACTACGAGGAACAGTCCAAAAAGTTCTGCGAAGAGATAGGCCGCCTGCGCTCCGACCTGAAGTGGCGCGACCAGGAGATGGTCAAGATGCGCGACGAGCTCTTCGACGCCATGCAGAAGATAAAGGAAGTAGAGGCCGTGGACCACCTCAAGTCCCGCGAGCAGGAGGAGCTCTACGACGTGCTCGGCGCCAAGCTGAAGCTGCTCTCCGGCTACTTCGAGAACCTGGAAGCCCGCGTCAAGTACGCCTTCAAGAAAGCCTGACCCCGCCCAGCGCGGCCGGCCGGCGCCCCCCGGGGGACGCCGGCTTTTTTGCGCCCTTTCCCCGCACTCCCGAATTTGTATAATTATTATCAATAATAAGGCACGGAGAAGCTGATGAATATTACTTTCAAACAACTGATAATAGCAGGCGGCCCGATACTGTTCCTGCTGGCCTGCCTCTCTATCTACTCTATAGCGCTGATCTGGGAGCGCTGGAACGTCTACCGGCGCACCTTCAGCGGCATGCAGGACCTGCTGCACAAGATACACGCCCTGCTGCGCACCGGCGAGGTCAAACAGATCTCGGAGCTCTGCGCCAAGTCCAGGAACCCGGCCGGCGACATCATACACAAGGTCATCAACCATTTCGGCAGCGCGCTCGAGAAGCGCGAGCTGGCCGAGAAGGCCGTAGAGTGGCACGTCTCCCGCCTCAACAGGGGCCTCACCCCCATAGCCACCATCGGCAGCATCAGCCCGTTCATCGGCCTGTTCGGCACGGTCATCGGCGTCATCCGCGCCTTCAGGGACCTGTCCATGTACGCCGGCGCGGGCCCCTCGGTGGTGGCGATGGGCATAGCCGAGGCCCTGGTCAACACGGCGGCGGGCCTCTTCGTGGCCATCCCGGCCATAGTCGCCTACAACTATTTCGCCCACAAGGCCAACGACTTCGCCAGCGAGATGAACTGGGTAACGGAGCAGGTGATAGACCGCTCCGCCCCGCGCGAGCTCAGCGGCGTTTCCTGACGCCCCCGCAACCTTATGCGCATACACACCAAGAAAGGCAGCATCATAGCGGAGATCAACATGATCCCGCTCATCGACGTTTCGCTGATCCTGCTCATCATCTTCATGGTGATAACGCCTTTCCTCGTACAGTCGCAGATACAGGTCAACCTGCCCAAGGCCTCCACCGGCGTGAAGGGGGGCGAAGAGCAGGTGATAAAAGTGCAGATCGCGGCCAGCGGCGCCATGACGCTCGAAGGCAGGCCGGTGAAGCTGCAGAAGCTGGAAAAGGAACTGCTGCTGCGCCTCAAGCAGTCCTACAAAAAGACCGTGCTCGTCGAGGCCGATAAAACCGTGCCCGTAGAGCGCGTCGTAGCCGTGTTCGACGCCGCCCGCAAGCTGGGGGCCGGCAAGATAGGCATAGCCGTAAAGCCGGCGGACTAGCCGCTAACAGGACATGCGCTCCTACCTACTGTACTCCTCCTCCCTCCATTTCCTGCTCCTCGCGGTCCTCTTCTTCGTTTCCCGCAACGCCCTCAGCCTGAAAAAAGAACAGGCCTATTACATAGACTTCATCGGCGGGCCCGCCCAGGTGGTCACCATGGAAAAAGCCGCCGCCGCCGAGGGCCCCCGCGCCGCCGCCAAAAAAGAGGACGCGCAAAAAGCGGCCGCCAAAGCGGAGAACCCCGACGAGGACGATTTTTCCGGCAGCGCCCTGCCCAAGCCCAGCATCCTCGCGAGCGGGGCCAGACTTTTCGACGCGGAGCCGCCCAGGCCCGGCACTTCCGGCGAGGGCGGCACCCCGCTGGTCACCGATTCCGCCAACTTCCCCTACCCTTGGTATATCACGCAGGTGCGCGAGGCCCTCTGGGGCGCCTGGACCGAGCGGATGCCCACGGGCGGCAGCCTGCGCTGCACGGTAAAGTTCAGCATCTACCGGGACGGGTCCATACGGGGCGTCAGCGTCGAGAAATCCTCGCGCAACAGGCTTTTCGACAATGCCGCCGAGAGCTCCGCCCTGGCGGCCGCGCCCTTCGCGCCCCTGCCCGACGATTTCTACGAGGACAAGCTCACCGTCCACGTGGAATTCAAAGCGATGGACTAGCATGACGAGCCTCCTCATCTTCCTGGCCGCCGCTGTGCACCTGGGGGCCTTCATCTCCTACCCGCAGAGCGGGAAGTTCGGCCCCACTTTCCTGTACATCTCCATCCTGCTCTGGACCGCCCTGGCGGTGATGCTCAACAGGGCGCTGGCCAACGCAAGCCGCGAGAACAAGGCCTTCGTCGCCGTGGCCTTCGCGCTGGTCTGCGCCTTCTCGGCGCTTTCGTTCCTGCCGCAGAAGGACGGGGTGAACCCGCTGCGCAAGCTGGCGGCGGGGCAATACCCGGCCGGGCCCGATTTTTATTTCGGGCTGCTGCGGCTGGGCATAGACGCGCCGGCCCTGCGGCCGCCGCCGCAGCGGGAGAAACCTTTATAGAGGTCAGAGGTCCGGATTATGAAAACAATAGCCGTAACGGGCGGGACAGGTTTCGTGGGCAGGGCGCTTTCCAAGGCGCTGCTGGCGAAGGGCTACGCCGTCAGGGTGATCACGCGGCGCAGGCCCGCCGAAGTCCTCGAGGGCGCAGCCTACGCCGAGGCCGATTTCTCCGACGCCGCCAGCCTCGGGCGGGCGCTGGCCGGCGCGGACGCCGCGGTGCACCTGGCCGCGGCCCTCTTCTGCCGCTCGCGGGAAGATTTCATGCGCGCCAACGCCGGGGGCACCGCCAATTTGGTCGCGGCCGCCAACGCGCAGCCCTCGCTTAAGAAGCTGGTCTACGTTTCCAGCCTGGCCGCGGGCGGCCCTTCCTCCGCCGAGGCGCCGCGCACCGAGGCCCAGCCGGAGGCCCCCACGTCTTTTTACGGCCAGAGCAAGCTGGAGGGGGAAAAGGCCGTAAAGACTTTTGCCAACGGGCCCTTCGTCATCCTGCGCCCGCCGATAATCTACGGCAGGAAGGATTCCGGGTTCTCGAAGATAGCCGAGTGGGTCCGGAAGGGCGTCATGGTGAACGCCGGCTCCGCCGACGGGCGCTTCAGCTTCGTCTATATCGATGACCTGGTCCGCGCGGTGATCCAGTCTCTGGAAACGCCCGGCCCGGACGGCGGGACCTTTTATGTCTGCGAGGCGCGCTCGTACGCATGGCTGGAATTCATAAAGCTGCTGGCGGCGGGGATGGGGGTAAAGATGCCTTTCATGCTCTCGCTGCCGCCCCGGGCCGTTTACGCCGTGGGCTGGCTCTACGAGGCGGTCACCGCCGTGACCGGCGCCGAACCAGTGATGAACCGCGACAAGGCCCGCGAGGCCGCCGGCCCCAACTGGACCGCCTCCCCGGCCCTCTGGGAAAAGACCGCCGGCTGGAGCGACTGGACCCCGCTGCAGGAAGGCATAAAAAAGACTTTCAACTGACCATATTTTTTATATAATAATTCTGCCGGTTTTGGGTTACCGGCCTGGACTGATGGAGAGGTGGCCGAGTGGTTGAAGGCACCGGTTTGCTAAACCGGCATACGTGTGTAAATGCGTATCAAGGGTTCAAATCCCTTCCTCTCCGCCAGTTTTTTCCTAAAAAACTGGCGCAGTGTCCGGGGTGACGCAGGGCAGCGCAGTCCGCCCCGGAGTTTTTCATCAACGAAAACACGCGTAAAAGCAGGGGGCGAATGCAGGACCCGCAGCTTACAGAAATAGCAGGCCTTAAAAAGCGCCTTGCCGGCATCTTCGCCGCGGCGGCCGTCTGCATCCTGGCCGGCGGCCTGGCCTACCACCACCATTACCAAACAGTCATCCGCAAGGACGCGGCCGACCTGCTTTCTTCTATAAAGAGCTTCAAGACCGACCAGATCCTTTTCTGGCGGGCCGACCGCATCAACGACACCGAATCCCTGCTGGACACCCCCGTCCTTTCGGTCTTCCTGAACCGCCTGGCCGGGAACCCGGACGACAAGGCGCTGCGCGCGCAGATGCGTTCCAGGCTGCAGACCTACCTCAAGCATAACCGGTACCGCTCCGCCCTGCTGGCCCTGCCCGACGGGACCGTAGTGACCGCCGCGGGGGAGAACCCCAAGGCCCTTCCGGAAGAAGCTAAAGCCCTCATCCGCAAAACCTTAGCCTCCGGGAAAACCGAGCTGGGTGATTTTTACGTCGGGCCTTCCGGGCGGCCGCGCATAGACCTGGTCTCGAAAGCGGCCACCGGGAACAACGGCAAAAAGCTTTTCCTGCTGCTGGAAATAGCCCCCGACGACTACCTGTATCCCCTGCTGCAGGCCTGGCCCACGAACAGCCGCACGGGCGAGACCGTGCTGGCCAGGAAAGAGGGCAGGGACGTGCTTTTCCTCGGGGACCTGCGCCACGCGGAGAACGCGGGCATGAAGCTGCGCCTCCCTCTTTCCGGCTCCAACCTGCCGATCGTGAGGGCCCTTAACGGGGAAGCCGGGGTGGTCCTCGGCTCCGATTACCGCGGCATAAAAGTGCTGGCCTCGATCAGCCTCATCCCCGGAACCAACTGGGGGATAGTGGTAAAGACGGACTGGGAAGAGATCATGGCGGAGACCGGCAGGCTCTCAGCGCTCATCCTGCTCTTTACCTTGTTCCTCGTCACGGCCGCGGGCGGATGGGCCTACCTGCTTTTCCGCGTGCAGGCCGGGAAGTATTCGCGGGCTATCGACACGGCGGCCGCGGAACTGCGCGAAAGCGAGCAGATCTTCGAAAGCTTCATGAGGCACAGCCCCGTCTACGTCTTCTTCAAGGACAAGGAAATACGCTCGCTGCGCCTGAGCAAGAATTACGAGACGATGCTGGGCAGGCCCCTCAGGGAACTGCTCGGCAAGAGCATGGACGACCTGTTTCCCTCGGAGCTGGCCCGGAGCATGATAGCCGACGACAAGCGCATCCTGGAAGAGGGAAAACAGGTTGCGGTAGAGGAAGCTTTTAACGGCAGGAACTACCGCACTATAAAATTCCCCGTAGAGCTCGAGGGCGGGAAGCGCTACCTGGCCGGCTACACGATAGACATCACCGAGCAGAAGCAGTCCGCCGATAAACTCAAGAGCGTAGCCCGCGAGTGGGAAACGACTTTCAACGCCATAGACGACGTGGTCTGGACGCTGGACGCGGAGCACCGCATAGTGCGGGCGAACGCGGCCACCGGCAGGCTCTTTCCGCACGATGCGGCCATGGTGGTGGGCCGGCGCTGCTGGGAAATAGTGCACGGCACCACCGGGCCCGTCCCGGAATGCCCGGTGCAGCGGGCGCGGCAGTCTATGCGCCGGGAGATAATGGAGTACCGCCTCAGGGGCAGGATCTTCGAAGTGGTGGCGGACCCGATCCCGGGCCCGGCCGGGGAATACGCCGGCGCGGTCCACATATTGCGGGACATCACGGAGCGGAAAAAAACCGAGGAAACCCTGCTCGCCAGCGAGGCGCGCTACCAGCACCTCTTCGATAAGATGGAAGAGGGCTTTGCCACCCACGAGATCATCTGCGACGAGGAAGGCCGCCCGGCGGACTACAAATTCCTCTCGGTCAACCCCGCCTTCGAGCGGCTCACCGGGCTGAAAGGCGCGGATATAGCGGGCAAGCGCGTGCTGGAAGTAATGCCGCAGACCGAGAAGGTCTGGATAGAGAAATACGGCAGGGTGGCGCTTACCGGGGAGCCCATGCATTTCGAGAGCTATGCCGCCGCCCTCGGGAAATGGTACGAGGTCAGCGCCTTCAGGCCGCGCGAGGGGCAGTTCGCAGTAAGTTTCTTCGACATCACCGAACAGAAGAAAGCCCAGCTCGAGCTGGAGAAGGCAGGCAATGAACTGCGCGAAACGCAGAAAGTGCTGTTGAAGAACCTGCGGCTTTACAGCATCCTCGCGCAGATCAACCAGGCCGCGGCCCAGACCAAGGACATTAAAAAACTCTATACCCGCCTCTGCGAGGTGGCCGTGTCCGCCGGCGGCTTCAGGATGGCCTGGGTAGGCTACCCTGACCGCGACACCGGCCGGGTGCTCCCCATCTGCTCCGCGGGCGACGCGGCGGGGTACCTGGACCACATAAAGATCTCCGTCAAAGAAGGCCCCTCTTCCAAGGGCCCCACCGGGACTGCGGCGCGCACCGGCAGGATAGCGGTGAGCCAGGACATAGCCTCCGACCCGGACATGGCGCCGTGGAAAGACAAGGCGCTCGAAAAGGGCTACCTGTCCAGCGCGGCCCTGCCGCTCCACGACGGGCCGACCCTCGTCTCCGTGCTCAGCCTCTATTCCTCCGAAAAAGACTTCTTCAACGCGGACGAAATTAAGCTGCTCACGGAGATCAAGGACGACGTCTCGCTGGCCATCGAGGCCATCTCAGCGGAGGAAAAGCACAGCGCCGCGCAGAACACCCTGGAAAGGACGACGGCCCACCTTACGCACATGATGGAAGCGACGCCGGTGATACTTTTCACGCTGCGCCTGCTCAACGGCAGGCTCCTGCCGCAATGGGTCAGCGGCAACTCGGAGTCCATTACCGGGCACGACCCTGCGGAGCTGCTGTCCCCGGCCTGGTTCGAGACCGCCGTGCACCCCGAGGACAAGGACTGGGTCATCTCGGAAATGAAGCAGATCTTCGCCAAAGGGACCCTCTCCCATGATTTCCGCCTGGCCAAGAAGGACGGGAGCGGCTACGTATGGGTACACAGCCAGCTCCGCGCCGGGCCCGAAGGTTCAGGCGAGATAACCGGCACCTGGACGGACATAACCCCGCTGAAAGAATCCGAGATGCGCTTTAAGAAGCTCTTTGAAAAAAACCCGCTGGCCTGCCGCCCGCCCGCCCAGGCCGGGCGCGACGAGATCTTCATGCTCGACCCTGAAACCTCCCGCTTCAGTTTCGCCAGCCTCGGCGCGCTGAAGAACCTGGGCTATACCAGGACAGAGATCGAGCAGAAGAAACCCTGGGAAATAGTGAAGGACCTGACCGAGGACTCCTACAAAGCCCTCCTGACGCCACTCGTCAAAAAGCAGAAGCAGCTGCTCATCATAGAAGCCGAGCACGTCCGCAAGGACGGCACCTGCTACCCCGTGCAGACCCGCCTGCAGCTGCTGGAAGTTTCAACGGGCCCGGTGGTGATGATACTTTCCACCGAAATCCGGGAAGAACAGGCCTAAGCTTCACTCCAAATTGCTAAAATTTAGACGTTGCCGGGAAGCCCGGCCGCCGCGCTATGACTAAGATTTTCAAGGCCTCCGCTCCGAACCTGAAGAAAGCCGCCGCCATCCTTAAGGCCGGCGGGGTCGTCGCTTTCCCGACGGAGACGGTCTACGGCCTGGGCGCCGACGGGCTTAACCCTGTGGCCTGCGCCCGCATCTTCGAGATCAAAGGCCGCCCGCGTTTCGACCCGCTGATACTGCACGAATGCACCCCCGCGCGGGCCAGGCGGCTTTTCTCAAGGGTGCCGCCGGCCGCCGCAAAACTCATGAAGAAATTCTGGCCCGGACCGCTGACGCTGGTGCTGCCCAAGGCCCGCTGCGTGCCTGACATCGTAACCGCGGGGCTGCCCACCGTAGCCGTGCGGGTGCCGGCTAACCGCCACGCCCTGGCCCTGGTAAAGGCCGCCGGGCGGCCGGTGGCGGCCCCCAGCGCCAATAGTTTCGGGCGCCTGAGCCCCACCACGGCGGCGCACGTCAGCAAGCAGCTGGGCGGGGGGCCGGACATGATCCTGGACGGAGGCAAAACCAGGATAGGAGTGGAGTCCACCATCATCACTTTTACCGGGAACCGCCCGGTGCTGCTGCGCCCCGGCGGCCTGCCGCTGGAAGAGATCGAAAAGGCGGCCGGCCCGGCGTTGAAGGCCGCAGCCGGCGGCAAGCCTGCCGCGCCGGGCTGCCTCAAAAAGCATTACGCGCCCAGAGCGCGGCTAAGAATCGTGGCCCCCGGCGCCGCCGTACAGGCGTCGCCGTCCGCGGCCTACCTGGCCTTTTCTGCCAGACCCGCGGGCCGCTGGGCCGCGGTGAAGGTCCTTTCCCGCAAGGGCGACCTGCGCGAGGCCGCCGCCAACCTGTTCGGCGCGCTGCACGCGCTGGAAGCTTCCGGCGCCGCGACCATCTACGCCGAGAAAGTGGCCCCGCGCGGGCTGGGCAGGGCCATAATGGACCGCCTGCGCCGGGCGGCCGCGAGGTAACATGAAAAAGCGGGAAGCAGCCATAGAGCTGGTAAAGAAATTCATACAGAGCGACCCGGTGCGCGCGGCGCAGTCACTGGAAACGCTGCCGCCGAGAGACTCCGCGCAGATACTGCGCGACCTGTCGCCCTCGGTAGCGGCGCAGGCCGTGGAGAACATGCCGCCGCCCGACGCGGCCGCCGTCCTGGCGGAGCTGCAGCCTGAAGAGGCGGCGGGCATCCTTCACCGCACCGGCAAGTACCAGGCCGCCGACATCTTCCGCCAGTTCACCCAGGAGTTCTCCAGGGCCGTCATCCCGCTGCTGGACCAGGAATTCTCCAAAGACATGTCCGAGATCCTGGCCTACCCGCGCGAAAGCGCGGGCCGCATGATGCACACCGATTTCCTGGCCTTCAGGTCCGACGCCAGGGTGCGCGACGTGATCCTGCGCCTGCGCCAGATGGCCAAGAAGCAGCTGCCGGCCGCCTCGTACTGCTACGTCGTGGACGGGGCCAGCGCCCTGCAGGGGGTGCTGAATATGCGCGACCTGCTGCTGGCCTCCCCCGAGGCCCGCGTAGAAGAGATCATGATCCGCGACGTGCTGAAGGTCCCGCCGTTCACTGACCGCGAGGAGCTGGTGGCCATGGTGGCCCGCAAGCATTACCTGGCCGTGCCGGTCACAGATGAGAACGGGCGCCTAATCGGCGTGGTCAACACCAAGAACATCATAGCCTCCACCGAGGCGGAAGCCACCGAAGACCTGCAGCTGCTCTTCGGCGGCAGCGCCGAGGAGCGCGCCTTCTCGCCCGCCTGGTTCAAGATAACCCGCCGCCTGCCGTGGCTGACCATCAACCTGGCCACGGCCTTCCTGGCCGGCTCCGTGGTGGCGCTCTTCGAAGATTTCATCGCGAAGGTGGCCGTGCTGGCCGTGTTCCTGCCCATCATCGCCGGGCAGGGCGGCAACGCCGGCACGCAGACGCTGGCCGTGGTCATCCGCGGCATGCTGATGCGCGAGATAGCGCCGCACAACGCCTGGCAGCTGGTAAAGACCGAATTCTGGGTGGCCCTCGTCAACGGCGCGGCCACCGGCCTGATAACCGCGGCCGCGGCCGTGCTCTGGAAGGGCAACCCCTGGCTGGGCTTCGTGGTGGGTGTGGCCATGGTGGTCAACATGGTGGCCGCCGGGCTTTCAGGCGCGCTGATCCCGCTGGCCATGAAGCGCCTCGGCTTCGACCCGGCCCATTCCTCCGGCATCTTCCTGACCACCGTCACCGACGTGGTCGGCTTCTTCGCCTTCCTCAGCACCGCCTGGCTGCTGCAGAGCAAGCTGATATAAGCGGGCGGCCCGCAAATGAAAAAACCGCGGCGGCCCGCGGTTTTTTTATTTAGTTCCCGCGCCGGCTTAGCGGGCGCGCGCGGCCAGCAGTTCGCGGTAGTAGTCCAGTGTGCGGCGGGCCATGATGGCGGTGGTGAACCCCGAGCTGACGAGGGATACGGAACTTTTGGAAAACTTTTCGCGCAGGCCGGGGTCGGCCAGCACGGCCTGCAGGCGCTCCGCCAGGGCGGCGTGGTCCCCGGGCGGAAAAAGCAGGCCGGTGACGCCGTCCTTTACGATCTCCGAATTCCCGGAAATGTCGCTGGCCACCGCCGGCACGCCCATCGCCAGCGATTCCCGCACGCTGCCGCTCAGCGCCTCGCCCTTCACGGCCGCGTTGACGCTCACCGAGGCGACGGTCAGCAGCCGCTCCACGTCGTCGCGCAGGCCGAGG
>Ga0154503_156_pt1 | contig 26846 bp, 20 predicted proteins | sample RifGroD2_FD_115982 | JGI IMG/M metagenome (GOLD analysis project Ga0154503, IMG submission 115982) | Elusimicrobia bacterium GWD2_63_28 | reverse complement strand
AATGTCTCCCGGAAGGGGGAAGCCCCTTCGGTAACATCTTAGGTGATTTAACGATACCCGCTTCGGTAACATTTTAGTTGATTGAATACGGCTTATTTTAAAAACAGCCCCTATTAGGTATACTTTTTACATCCGCAAAAGGAGCTTCCATGAAAGACCAGCTACTCAAAAAAATAGAATCTTACGAAAATTACGCCATAGAGCTGCAGCGCGGCCTCACCGCCATCCCCGCCCTGGCCCCGTCGAGCGGCGGCACCGGCGAATACGACAAGGCCAAGTGGTTAGAGGGCGAGCTTAATAAGCTCAAATTCGATTCCATAGAATGGATCAACGCGCCCCAGGCCGAAGCCAAGAACGGCATCCGCCCCAACGTGATAGCCCGCTATAAGGGCAAAAGCTCAGCCAAGACCATCTGGTTCATGGCCCACCTCGACGTGGTCCCCCCCGGCGAGGCCAAGCTGTGGAACTCCGACCCCTATAAGATGGAAGTGAAGGACGGCAAGCTGATAGGCCGCGGCGTAGAGGATAACCAGCAGGCCATAGCTTCCAGCATCATGGTCGTGAAGGCCATGATGGAACTGGACTACCGGCCCGAGTACGACATCGCCCTGCTGTTCTGCGCCGACGAGGAGACCGGCTCCGGCTTCGGCGCGGACTACATCTCCGACAACAAGCCCGAAATCTTCGGCAAGGAAGACATGTTCTTCGTCCCCGACTCCGGCTGCGAGGACGGCTCGCTGATAGAAGTGGCCGAGAAGTCCATACTCTGGATGAAGGTCATTACGCACGGCAAGCAGTGCCACGCCAGCCGCCCCAGCCTCGGCGTCAACGCCTTCAAGGCGGCCAGCGAGCTGGTGACCAAGTACCAGAAGCTCTACAAGAAATTCCCGAAGAAGGACCGCCTCTACGAGCCGCCCATCAGCACCTTCGAGCCGACCAAGAAAGAGGCCAACGTGCCGAACGTCAACACGCTGCCCGGCGAGGACGTGTTCTACATGGACTGCCGCGTGATGCCCTGCTACCAGCTCTCCGAGGTGAAGGCCGAGATGCGGAAAATGGCCGACGAGGTGGAAGCGAAGTTCGGCGTGAAGGTCTCCTTCGAGCCGCAGCAGGAAGCGCAGGCCGCCCCCCCTACGGACCCGAAGGCGCCGATAGTGCTGGCGCTCAAGAAGGCCATCAAGGAAGTCCTGGGCGTGAAGGCGAAGGCCTATGGCATAGGCGGCGGCACGGTGGCCGCTTTCTTCAGGCGGCTGAACCTGCCCGCGGTGGTATACGCCAGGCTCAACGAGACCGCGCACATGCCCAACGAGTCCTGCGTGATAGCCCACATGATGGGCGACGCCAAGGTGTTCGCCGTCACCACGCTGCTGCTCTGCAAAAAGTAAAAGCGTAAAATAAAAATACGGCGCGGGCTAATGCCCCGCGCCGTATTTTTTTGCCCTGGGAGGCTTTACTTAACCTTCAGTACCGAGATATCCCCGGAGACGGTTTTCACGTTCGCCGGGAAACCGGCGCCGCCGAATTCGCTGATCTTGCGCCCGGAAACGCTGGAAAGCGTCGAGGCTACGGCCGCGTCGGCGGGGAAGACCAGGAGCACATCGCCGCTGACGGTCCCCGCCCGCGCCTGGCCGCCGGAGGGAAGCCTGGCCCAGGCCAGGCTGACGTTCCCGCTGACAGTGTCTATGGCCGCGCTCCCGCAGAGGCCTTTGAAGTCTATCTTTCCCGACGTGGTGACGGCCTTCAGCGACCTGGCGCAGGAGGTCCCGGAAATATTCCCGGACACCGTGCGCGCGTCCAATGAGCCCGCCGCCGCGTCCGCCCGCACGCCGCCGCTGACGGTCCTGGCGTCCACGTCCCCCGAAACGCCGTCTATGCTTACAGCTCCGGAAACGCTGCCGGCCGAAACCTTCAGGGCCGGCGGGGCGGAAACCGTGAACCCCAGCCTGCAGGTATGGTAACGCGAAGAGTCCAGCCCCTCGCCGGAAAATAGTCTCTTCCAAAAGCCGCGCTTCTCCTGCCCCCCTGCCTTAAGGGCGTTCTCAGCCTTCAGGACCAGTCTGGAGCCTTCTGCCTTCATGGTTATAACGCATTTTTCAGGTTCGGTGCCGGTGAGAGTCACGGCTATTTCCCCTGCCCCGGCGCCGGAAACTGAAACCGGCCCGGCCACGGCGTTGACCACGAGCGACTCTAACCCTGCCGCGGGAAAAGTCTTGACCTCCCCGTCGGCGCAATAGCCGGCGGCCGCCGGCGCTAACAGTATGGAAAACAGAACGGTAATTTTCATTTTTCCTCCGGAATCTTCTTCTGGTATTACGCGCGGAACCCCGCGACGGTTGCGTCAGTACCAGCCCTTATCCTCTATATACGAAGCGAGCGCCGCTGACAGGAAGGCGGCGATGATGAACGAATAGCCCACGCTGTAGATCCACTTCACGCGCCCGCCCCCTCGCGGGCGCCGGAGGCGGCCAGCTTCAGGTCCTGCCGGTACTGCGCCACCGAGCGGCGGCTCAGGTCAACGCCGTGCCTGGCCCGGAGCTCGAAGCGCAGCTTCTCGTCGCTGAGCTCCGGCTTTTCCGCCGCTATGGCGTAGAGCCGCTCCAGGTTGACCTTCTTTGAGCTGGGCAGCAGCACTTCCATCGGCGCTTCCATGCCCCAGGGCATCTGTATCGATTTATTGGAGACCAGGCGGTTGAGCACGCTGGGGCAGATCTCCAGGTTCTTCGCCAAAGTTTTCTGCGAAAGCGGGCGGCGGCGGGACGGGTCCCCGCTGGCCAGGTACTCCGCCTGCACGCTGATCAGGATCTCCAGCGCGCGGTAAAGGGTGGTCTTGCGCTTGTCGGCGAACTCCACCTTGCGCAGCAGCCGCTCCACGCGGTTCCGCTCGGCCAGGTCCAGGCCGGGCAGCAGCTGCGCCAGTTTGTCGCCGTCCACTTTGTAGCGGCCCTTCCAGATCTCGCGGTTGAAGAAAGCCAGCTCCGGCTCGCCGTCCTTGAGCTCTATGCCGGCCACCGCGCTGTACACAGCCGCGGCGGGCGCCTCGGCGCGGCCCTCGAACTCGGCCTGTATGAAGGCCCTGTTGACGAAATCCCTCAGGCGTTCGGCGTCCTTGACGGTGATGTCGCATTCTTCCGCGCGCTCTATGTCGCTCAGGACCGCGTCCTTGAGGAAGCAGGCCTCGAACTTCTCCTGGCCTATGCCCTGCATCAGGCCCACCAGGTCGCCGCTGCCGTCGGCCAGCTCGGGCAGGTCGCCGCCGGAAAGCTTCAGGCCGTAGCCGGCGTATTTGCGGGCCGCGTAGCGCGCCGAGGGGAATTCGCTCAGCGTCAGGGCGCCGGAGGTCTTGAGCAGCTGGAAGACGCGGCCGCCTTCCATCTCCTTGAGGAGCTTCGAGAATTCTTCTTCGCTCATGGCAGCCATCTGCGCCATCTTGAGCGCGCCCAGCAGCGACGCCGAAGTCCTGGCCCCCGAAGAAACTCCCAGCCTCATCCCTCTTTTCATAACCGCTCCTTTGTCTCAACCGGAAAATTGCAGGCGATCAGCCGTTCCTACGATATTATAACCTTTCTTGCCAATGCAGAACAATTTTAATGCCAACATCCAGGCACCCTTCTCCCGTTAAGCCGGATTTCTGTATAATAGGCAGTAGGGGTAAATCTTTTCATTTGAAAATGTTTCTTCTCAAGAGAGAATCTATGGAAAAACTCAAGATATTCGTATTGGAAGACGATAAGCTGGCGCAGAAGGTGATGTGCGCCCACCTGGCGGAGCATGCCGTGGACCTGGCCGGCGACCTGAAAACCGCCCTAAAAAAACTGGCCGACAACAAGTACGACATCGGCTTCTTCGACCTGATGCTGGGCCCGGACGACGACTATTCCGGCCTGAAGGCCATAGAGGCCGCGGCGGCGCGCGGCGTCCACTGCGTGGTGGTCTCCAGCTCCGACTCCGACGAAACCATAGACCGCGCCTACGCCCTGGGGGCCTCCGACTTCTACGCCAAGGGCAACGAGGAGGCCAACATCGGGGAGATCCTGCGCAAGTTCGTGCAGAACCGCAAGGCGGCCTCCGCCTCGGACATCTTTTCCTCCGCCTTCATCACCTGCGACCCCGAGACGCGGGCGATGGCGGCCGAGGCGCTTAAATACGCCCCGACCGACCTGCCCATCCTGGTGCTGGGCCCCTCCGGCACGGGCAAGACCTCGCTGGCGAAAATCCTCCACGAGCACTCGGGGCGCGACGGGGCCTTCGTCTCCATCAACTGCTCCGCCTACACCGAGGACCTGCTGGAGGCCGAGATGTTCGGCTACAAAAAGGGCGCCTTCACCGGCGCGGCCGAGGCCCGCAGGGGCCGCCTGCTGGAGGCGCACCGCGGCACGCTTTTCCTCGACGAGATCGGCACGATGAGCCTGAATATGCAGATGAAGCTGCTGAAGGCCATAGAAGAGCGCTCCTTCTACCCGCTGGGCTCGGAGCGGCCGGAGCGCTCGGAGTTCCGCATCATCAGCGCCACGCTGGAGGACCCGCAGACGCTCATAGCCCAGGGCAAGATGCGCTTCGACCTTTTCCAGCGCGTGCACGGCTACACCATCAACCTCAAGCCGCTCTCGCGCCGGCCCTGCGACATCGCCCCGCTGCTGCAGCATTTCACGAAGGGGCGGCGGCGCCTCTCTTTTTCGCCGGAGGCCCGGGCCTTCATGGAAAGCTACGCCTGGCCAGGCAACGTGCGCGAGCTCAAGAAGTTCACCGACCTGGTCTCCAGCGGCTCCGCGGGGCGGGTGGACATCGGCGCCGCCAGGCAGCACCTGAGGGGCACCGACAGCGCGCAGCAGGCCGCGCCGCGCGACGGGGAACTTTACGCCTACGCCCTGGCCCACGGCCTGGAGGCCGCGCTGGACAAAGTTTCCGGCGAGATCATAGCGAGGAACCTGCGGGAGAACGGCGGCAAGAAGACCAGGACCATGGCGGACCTGAAGATCTCGACCCGGCTTTTTTACGCCACCGCCAAGAAGCTCGGGATGGACACGGAGGGAGACAAGAAATGACCGGCAACGACAACAGCAAACTGCTCCACGACCTGCGCTCGAAATGCTCCAGCCTTAAAAGCGCGGCGGAACTCTACAAAGACTGCTCGGCGGCCGAGAAGAAAGAGATGCTGGCCCTGATGAACGCCGCGGCCGCGGAAATAACGAAGCTCCTGGCGCAGCTGGATAAAGCCTGAAACTCAACGGCCCCGGCCTGTGCCGGAGCCGCTGAATTTTAGGGCGGGCCGACCCCACCCCCTCTTTACGGCCCGCTTGAGCTATGCAGAACAATTCTAATGCCAGGCCCGCCCGCCCCCGGCGGGCGCTTTATTTGCCCGGCCGCCAAAGATATCATTTAGTATAATAAATACGATTAAGCGTTCCCCCTCAACCCTTATATGGAGGAAATAATGAAATCCCTAGCCCTTGTACCGGTACTCCTGCTCTGCTGCGCCCCGCTCTACGCGGCCGACGGCAAGCCGGGCGAAACCCTGCCGCCCGGAGCGGCGGTGGAGACGGACCCGAAATATCCCCCGGTAGTCTCCTACACGCTCAAGAACGGCCTGAAGCTGCTGATCCTGGAAAAGAAATTCGTCCCGACGGTTTCTTTCTCCATCGCCTTCAAGGTCGGCAACGTGGACTGCCCGCAGGGCAAGACCGGGCTGGCGCACCTTTTCGAACACGTGGCGTTCAAGGGCAGCAAGACCGTGAATACCAAGGACTACGCCAAGGAAAAGATCGTCCTCGACAAGATCGAGACCGCGGCCAAGGCCATGATCGCCGAGGAAAGAAAGCCCTCCCCCGACGCGGCCCGCCTGGAAACGCTTAAGAAAAAACTGGCCGACCTGGAAAAAGAGGCCGACGCCTTCGTGCTCAAGGACGAATTCACCCAGACCTATAAGAACCTGGGCAGTTCCGGCCTGAACGCCGCCACCTCGATGGACTACACGATCTACATGGTCTCGCTGCCTGCCAACCAGCTGGAAACCCTGCTGGCCATGGAGGCCGACCGGTTCAAGAACCCCGTCCTGCGCGAATTCTACAGGGAGCGCAGCGTGGTGACCGAAGAGCAGTACATGTACGCCACCCAGGCCGACAGGACGCTGTTCAAAGAACTGATGGCGGCGGCCATGACTATCCACCCCTACCGCAACCCGATCGGCGGCTGGATGGACGACATCAAGACCCTCACCATGACCGACGCGGAAAAATTCTACGGGACTTTCTACGTGCCCAACAACGCCACTATCGCCATAGTCGGGGACGTAAAACCGGCCGAGGTCATCCGCCTCGCGGAAAAGCACTTCTCCGGCTGGAAGCCCAGCGAACTGCCGGATACCGCCTACACGCAGGAGCCTCAGCAAAAAGCTGAAAAGCGCTTCAGCCTTTTCTTCAAGGCCACGCCCTCCCTGCGCATGGGCTTCCACAACCCCGGCTTCTACCACCCCGATATCTACCCGCTGGTGATGGCCAGCGAAGTCCTTTCCGGCGGCAAGACCGCCCGCTTCTACAGGAACCTGGTGGAAGGCAAGCAGGTGGCGCTCTACGCCAGCGCCGGCTCCGCCGTTTCCGTGCGCTACCCCTCCCTCTTCACCATAAGCGCCGCCCCGAAGGCCCCGCACACACCAGAGGAGCTGGAGGCCGCGATCTGGGAAGAGATCGAGCGCCTGAAAAAGGAGCCGCCCACCGCCTGGGAAATGGAAAAGATCCTCAACAACCACGACGCCGACATGGTCAAAGGCATGGAGAACAGCCTCGACCTGGCCCAGAACCTCTCCCTCGCGGAGCAGGTCTACGGCGGCTGGAAGTTCGACTGGAAGTTCGGCGAGGAGCTGCGCAAGGTAAAGCCCGAGGACGTCTCCAGGGCGGTCGCCAAGTACCTCGTCCGCGAAAACTATACCATCGGCATTATCCGCCCGCCGGCCGCCGCGGCGCCGGCCCAGTCGAAAGGAGACGCGAAATGAAGAACATAATTTCTAAAGCCGGACTTTCAGGAGCTATCATGGCGCTATCACTCACCTCGGCCTGGACGCTGCCGCTCAACCTGCCCAAGGCGCCCAAACTGGAATTCAACCCGCCCAGGGGCGAGCGCGTCGTCCTGGAGAACGGCCTCATCGTCTACCTGCTCAAAGATCCCACGCTCCCGGCGATCCGCATTAACGCCATCGTTCGCACCGGCAGCGTCTACGACCCGGCCGACAAGGTCGGCCTGGGCTCGCTGACGGCGGGGATGCTCGACGCCGGCGGCAGCGCCGCCTACAAGGCCGACGAGATAGACAAGACCCTGGAATACCTCGGCGCCTCCATAAGCTCCTCCATGGACGCTGAATACGCCTCCATGTCCATGTTCGCCCTGAAGAAGGACCTGGACAAGGTGCTCGACATTTACGCCGACTCGCTGATGAACCCGGCTTTCGAGGCGGATAAGTTCGAGATCCTTAAAAAGTCCTCGCTGGAAATGATACGCCGCCGCAACGACGACCCGGGCCGGGCCGTGATGCGCGAGGCCCTGCGCAATTACTACGGCAAGGACCACCCCTACGGCCGCCGCACCGAGGCGCCCGGCATAGAAGCGATAACCGCGCAGGACATGAAGGCCTACCACGCCGCCTATTACAGGCCCAACAACATCCTGCTGTCGGTGAGCGGCGACTACGGCTCGGACGAGGAGATACTGGCGAAACTGAAGGCCAAGTTCGGGGCCTGGCAGAAGGGCGAGGTTAAATTCCCCGCCATACCGGCGCCCGCGCCCGCGGCCGGCCGGCAGGTCTACCTGGTGGACAAGGAAATAGCCCAGGCCTTCATCGTCATAGTGCAGAAGGGCATACAGCGGCCCGACCCCATTGAGATCCCGTTCAGCCTCACCAACGACGTGCTGGGCGCCCCCGGGCTTTCCTCGCGGCTCGTGGACACCGTCCGTTCCAGGAAGGGCCTGGCCTACACCGTGTATTCCTACTATTCCCGCAGGAACGCGCACCCCGGCCATATCTACGCCTACTGCGGCACCAAGCCGGAAACCTATTCCCAGGCGCTCGAGGAGATCCTGAAGCAGCTCAAGCTGGCGAAAACGGAGAAGCTGACCGCGGAGGAATTGGCGGAAGCCAGGCAGGCCAAGGTCAACTCCTTCGTCTTCGACTTCAAGACCCCGCTGGACATCGTGTTCCAGCGCGCCCTGCTCGAGCACTTCGGCTTCAAGCCGGACTACCTCGAGACCTATGTCGGGAACGTCACCGCCGTCACGCCCGACAGCGCTTTCGAAGCGGCCTCCAGGCTCTACGACCCCGACAATGCCATGATCTTCGTGATCGGCAACTCCAAGAAGTTCGACAAGCCGCTCTCGGAGTTCGGGCCGGTGACGGAGCTGAAGGAAGACTGATGAGCCTCTTTTCAAACAAGCCGGAGATCTCGGCGGTGATCCCCGCCTACAACGAGGAGGATGCCGTAGCTCCGACGATAAAAGGGCTGCGCGCGGCGCTGGAGGCCTCCGGACTCAAGTTCGAGATCATAACCGTGGACGACGGCTCGGCCGACGGCACCGCCGCCGCCGCGGAGGCCGCGGGATCCAAGGTGATACGCCACCCGGTCAACCGCGGCTACGGCCGCACGCTGCTCAGCGGCATAGAGGCCGCCGCGCACGAGTGGATCCTGATCATAGACGCCGACGGCTCCTACCCGCCCGGAGAGACAGCCAAGCTGCTGCCGCATATCCCAGCCTTCGACATGGTGGTGGGCGCGCGGCAGGGCAAGCTGTTCTGGGGCAGCCGGCCCAAGGCTTTCATGCGCTGGACCTACCTTACGCTGGCCCGCTTCGTGGCCGGCGAGCGTATCCCGGACGCCAACTCCGGGCTGCGCCTCTTCAGGAAGAGCGCGGTCAAGGAGATGCCGGTGATGTGCTTCGGCTACTCGTTCACCACCACCATGACGCTGTCTTTCCTGGCGGCCGGGAGGTTCGTCAGGTTCGAGTCGATAGAATTCACCGACCGCGTCGGCCACTCCAAGGTAAAGCCGGTGCGCGACATCCTGCGCACGCTGCAGATAATGACGCAGGTGATAGTCTTCTACAACCCGCTCAAGCTCTTCAGCGTCCTGGCGCTGCTCTGCCTGCCAGCCGGCCTCGCTGCCGGCTGGTCCGCCGGGCTCACCGGAGCGGCCGTCTTCTTCTCCTGCGGCTGCCTGCTGGACAGGCTCCGCATGGGCGAGAACCTGCACCGAAAATAAGCATGAACCGCAGGAACATCCTGATCACAGCGGCCGCGGCGCTTGTCCTCAGGCTGGCCTACGTCTTTTTTTACGGGGCGGACCCGCTGAACCCGGACAGCCTCAACTACCTGGCCATAGCCAAAAACCTGCTCGCCTCCGGCTCCTTCTCGCTCGACGGCATCGCGCCGACGATGTCCAGGGCGCCCGGCTACCCGCTGTTCATAGCCGCCACCGGACTGCTGACCGGCGGCGTAAACATCAAAGCCGTGCTGGCCGCGCAGGCCGTACTGGACTCGGCCACCGCGGTTTACGTGCTGCTGCTGGCCGCGCGCTTCGTGCCGGCGGGCTGGGCACTGGCGGCGGGGCTTTTCTACGCCCTGCACCCGGTCTTTACCGGCTTCTCGGGGATGCTGCTCTCCGAGTCCCTTTTCATGCACTTCTGGCTGCTGTTCCTGTTGTCCTTCCGCCGCGGCCTCGAGGACGGGCGCCTGACCCCTTGGGCGCTGGCCGGCCTGGCGCTGGCGCTGGGCGTCCTGACCCGCCCCGCCCACATGTTCTACCCGCTGCCGGCGGCCTTCCTGCTGGCGATACGCAGGCCCGGCCTGAAGGCGGCCGTGGCGGGGTTCGCGATTTTCCTGGCGGCCGCGGCCGCCACAATGACCCCCTGGGTCATCAGGAATTACCGCGTCTCCGGGCTTTTCGTGACGGTGGCCACCGGCGGCAGCGCGGCGGTCTGGCTGGGCTCCATGGACCATTTCCCCAACAAGGCCGACATCGACGCCGTCTGGCCCGGGCCGGATTACAAATCGCCGGAAGCGGAAAGAGCCTTCGCCGCGGCGGCAAAAAAGAACTGGCAGGAGAACCGGCGCCGGATACTCCTGCACCTGCCCTACAGGCTGCGCAAGTTCTGGGTTACCAGCCATTCCAGCGTTTTCCGAGTGGAAATGCCCAACGCCTATTACCGCGAAACCGGCCAATACCGGGCGCTGGTCTGCAAAACCCTCCTGCTGGCGCTGCAGGTGCTGACGCTGGCCGGGGGCCTGGCCGGCGCCTGGATCTTGCGCCGGCGCTGGCAGGACGCGCTGTTCCTGCTGATGCCGGCTGCCTACGTCTCGGCCCACATCCTGAACGACTGGGGCCCGGGGCGCTACCACCTTTCGGCCCTGCCCTGCCTGGCCATAACGGCGCTCTGGGGCCTGCGCGAAGTCCTGGCCTCGCGCGCGGCACCCAGGTGACTTGCCCGACGGCCGGGGCGGGGCGCAGCTGCAGAATGAGGTTTTAAACTGATGAAAATCGCACTTATAAACCCGCGCAACATCGACACCACCACCCATCACCCGCTCGGGTTGCTCTACATTGCCGCCTACCTGGAGCGCGAAGGCCACCTGGTAAAAGTTTTCGACCAGACCGTGGGACAGACCCCGGCCGAAATAGCCTCCGAGATCATAGGCTGGGGCCCGGAACTTTCAGGCCTTACCGCCACCACGCCCCAATTCGCGCTGGCGCTGCGCATAGCGGCGGAGCTCAAGAAGGTTTTGCCCGCCGTCCCGGTAGTGGTGGGCGGGCCGCACCCGTCGGTCTGCCCCGAAGATTCCCTCGCCAGCCCGGAGGTGGATTTTGTCGTGATCGGAGAAGGCGAAAGAACGTTGTCGGAGATCTGCGCCGCGCTCGGCAGCCCGGAGAAACTGGCCGGGGTAAAAGGCATCGGCTATAAGGCCGGCGGCAAGCCGGTGTTCACCGGCACGGCGCCGCTCATCGAGGACCTCGACTCCCTGCCTTTCCCGGCGCGCCACCTGCTGGCGCAGCGCTGGTATTTCGCCCCGCCCAAGATCCGCGGCGTCTGGACCAAGTCGCTCATCACGGTCATGGCTTCGCGCGGCTGCCCCTACCGCTGCATCTGGTGCAGCAGCCACACGCTTTTCGGCCGCAAGGTCCGCAACCGCTCCCCGGAGAACGTCCTCGGCGAGATCGCGGAGGCCCGGCGGGATCTGGGGGTTGATTCCGTCTATTTCTTCGACGATACTTTCACGGTGAACACCGTGTGGACGGAACGCTTCTGCGAGCTCCTCGCGGCCAGGGGCTGGAAAGATTTTAAGTGGGCCTGCCAGGCCAGGGTCAACACCGTGACCCCGGACCTGCTGGCCAAGATGAAGAAAGCCGGCTGCGTGCAGCTGGACTTCGGCGTGGAGTCCGGCTCGCAGCGCATCCTGGACATCCTGGTCAAGGACACGAAGATAGACATGATCAAGGCCGCCTTCAGGCACACGAGGGCGGCGGGCATCAACACCTTCGCCAGCATCATAGTGGGCGCCCCCGGCGAGACGCGCGAGGACGTGCTGAAGACCTCCGAGCTCCTGGCCGAGATCCGCCCCGATTACACCGAGATCTTCTACGCCACGCCCTACCCCGGCACCCGGCTTTACGAAATAGCCAAAGAGTCCGGCCTGATCAGGGCCGACATCTCCTACGACGCCTGGTACGTGGGCAAGCAGATAGACAAGCCCATGGTCTGCTTCAACGGTTCCGAGGAAGAGCTGGTGGCCGCGCGCACGCTGCTGCAGAACCAGGTGCTGGCGCGCAACCTCTTCACCATCTTCAAGGACCCCGGCGCCATCCCCGGCGGCATAGCCATACTGTTCTCCGGCGCGGCGGGCCTCCTGCCCGGGCTCAAGCGCTTCGTGAAGACCGGCAACTTCGAGAACATCCTCGTCGAGGTGCTCAAGAGCTACCGGCAGAACCTGAAGGACAAGGCGCAGGCCGGGAAATAAACCCGGGACGGACCTATGGTGAAACAAAAAATATGATAACGGGTGAACGGCTTGTTCTGCAGGACAAAGAGCGGGGCTTCGAATTCGCCAGGCATATCTTCGCCTACGAGTTCGCGGCCGGCCTGGCGAAAGGCTTATCGGTCCTGGACCTGGGGTGCAGCGAGGGCTATGGCGGCGCGCTGCTGGCCGGAACGGCCGCCTCCGTGACCGGCCTGGACCGCTCGGCCGCGGCTATTGCCAACGCCGCCGCGGCGCACCAGGCGCCGAACCTGCGCTTCGTCAGCGCCGACGCGACCGCTACCGGACTGCCCTCCTCGTCTTTCGACCTCGTCTGCGCCTTCCAGATAATAGAGCATTTCAGCGACCCGGCGGCGTTCCTGGCGGAGATAGAAAGGCTGCTTAAACCCGGCGGCAGGGCCGTCATTTCCACGCTGAACCGGGAGATCTCCGGCAGCGTCTTCAATCCCTACCACCCGGTGGAATATGACCGCGCCGGCTTCGAGCGCGCGCTGCGGGCCGTCTTCGGCCGGGCGGAGGTCCTCGGCGTCTTTGCCGATGAGGGCACTATGAAGGAAATGCGGGCCTTCAAGGCGCGGGCCGCGGCCATGCTGAAGCTGGACGTGTTCGGCCTCAGGCGGCTGGCCGGCCTCTACCCGTTCCGGCGCCTCTACGACCTGGCGGTGATCCTGGCGCGCCTCTCCTCCCGCGGGTCCCGGGTCCGCGCCCACCCCCACACCTTTAATATTTCCGCCGACGGCGCGGAAAAGGCCATGGACCTGATCGCGGTATGCGTGAAATGAAATCCGGAAGGCTGCTGGTCATTTCCCACGAGTTTCCCCCCGTCGGCGGCGGGGGCAGCAGCGGCTTCAGGGACCAGCTGGACGCGCTGCCGGGGGCGGAGGGCGATATCATCACCTCCCTGGCTGAAGGCCTGCCCGCTTTCGAACAGCGCGGCGCTTTCAGGATACACCGCGTAGGCCTGAGTAAAAAAATAAATTACGAAACGTCCGGCAGCCGCGCCGCCTCCTGGCTGGTCTTCGCCGCTTTCACGCTAGCCGCCCTGGGCAAGGGCTTCGTCCTCTGCCTGCGCAGCGAGTACTCCCTCGTGATAGCCAACTACGCCATCCCGGCGGGCCTGGTCTCGCTGCTGCTGGGCAAACTATTTTCGCTTAAGACCGCGGTAAATATCATCGAAGCGGATATCCTGGACCCCGGCTCGGAATGCCGCGAGCCCTACCGGGGGCCGCTGCGCCTGGCGGTCATGGCCGCCCTGCGCGGCGCCGACAAACTGACGGCCATTTCCTCCCACATCCGCGGGCTGGCGCGGCTGCATTACGGCGCCAGCCTTGAGATAGACGTGGTGCCCTTCCCGGCCTCGCTTCCGGAGATAAGCCCCCTGTCCAGGGCCGAAGCCGGCTTCGGAGAAAAAGATTTCGTCCTGGCCTTCACCGGCCGGCTCGTAAAGCGCAAGGGGCTGGCTTTCGCCGTCAGAAGCCTGGCCGCCCTGGGCCCGGACGTCAAGCTGGTGATCATCGGCGACGGGCCGGAGAAGGGACCCCTGTCAGCCCTGGCGGCGCAGCTGGGGATCTCCGGCAGGCTGATCTTCAAAGGTTTCCTCGGCGAATCCGAAAAGTTTTCGATCCTCTCCGCCTGCGACGCTTTCCTGGTTCCTTCGCTGCACGAAGGGCTCTGCCTGGCCGCCGTGGAAGCCATGCACGCCGGGCTGCCGGTCATAACCACGCGCAACGGCGGCATCACCGACATAGTGGAGGAGGGTGTCAACGGCCTCTTCACGGATTACGGCGACGTTGAGGCCCTGAATGAAAAGGTCCGGCGCCTCAAAGAGGACGCCGGACTGCGCGCAAGGATCTCCGCGGCCAACCCGGCCAAAGCGGCGGGGTTCCTGCCCCGGAAAACCGCGGCCAGCTATCTCGAGGCCCTCGGCCTCTGAGCTACATCAATATCCAGTGATAGAAGCGCTTGGCCAGGTAGCCGAAGTGCTTGAGCGAGCGTATCTGCATTACGTTGCGCAGCATGATGCCCGGCCGCAGGTAGAACTTCAGGAAGGCCTCGCGCTGCAGGCTCCGCAGCTGGTCGCGCGTTACGCCTTTGGGCGCGTAAGGCACCTTCTGGAAGATCAGCCCCTCCACGTCCATCTGCCCTATCTCGCCGCTCTCTATCAGCTTCAGCGTCACCGGCGTCATGGGCAGCGGCAGGAAGGTGAAGAAGTTGGCGCGCAGCAGCGGCAGCTCCAGCGAAAAGTTTATGGTCTCGCGCATGTCCTCGACGGTCTCGTCGGGGAAGCCCAGGATGAAGAAGGCCGCGAGGTCGATGCCCATGCTCTTTATCAGCGCCACCTTCTCGCGGATCAGGGAGACGCTGAGCTGCTTGTCCATGCGCTTCAGGGTCTTGTCGGAGCCGGACTCTATGCCGACGGAAATGAGGTAGGTGCCGGCCCGCTTCATCAGGTCCAGCAGCTCCTCGTCCAGCGTGCCGATGCGCACGCCGTTGGGAAAGGCCAGCGAGATGGGCAGGCCGCTCGCCACTATCGCCTTCAGGATGGAGACCGCGTGGGCCTTGTCCAGCGTAAAATTGTCGTCGACGATGTGGATCTCGCGGATACCGAACTTGTGGTACAGCAGCTCGATCTCGGCCATCACCGAGGCGGCGGAGCGCTTGCGCATCTGGCGGCCGCTCAGGATGGGAGCCGTGCAGAAGCCGCAGGCGAAGGGGCAGCCGCGCGTGGTGACTATCGGCGCGATCGGGAACTGGTTGAAGAAGGCCCCGTGCTGGGCCGGCGGGTACTCCTGCGGGTTTATCAGGTCCCAGGCGGGCAGCGGCAGCGCGTCGATGTCCTTTATCGGGCGGATCTCGTTGACGCGCAGCTTGCCGTCCTCGCGCCAGGCCAGCCCCGGCACGTCGGCGGGCGCGGCGCGGCCGCCGAGCATCTCTATGAAAAGCGGGAAGCTGTCCTCGGTCTCGCCGCGCAGCAGGTAATCCGCCTCCGGCGACAGCCTGGCCATCGTCTCCTCGGGGCACAGCGTGGGGTGCGGGCCGCCCGAGATTATTACGGCCTTGGGCAGCGCGGCGCGCGTCAGGGCGCCCAGGCGCTTGACCTCGCCTATCTCCGGGGAATAGCACTGGAAGCCCACCACGTCGGGGGCGAACTCTTTCACGCTGTCCAGAAAACGGTCGTCACGGCGGTCCAGCTTGCCGAAATCCAGCACGCGCACCTCGTTCTTGTCCCTGAGGCGGCTGGCCAGGAAGGCGATGCCGAGCGGCGGCTGAATATGGTCCCCGTGGGCTATTCCGGGTTTAACCAGCAGTATTTTCATAGGTAAATTCAAAATATAATAGCAAATTGGCGCGCGGCTATTCCCTCTCCAGCGCCTGCTTTATCTCGGCGGGCAGTTCTATCAGCTTCAGGTCGCGCCCCACGCAGACCAGGTCGGTCTCGGCCTTGCCTATAAGCTTGCCGTCCTGGTTATGGATCGTGTAGGCGAACACGATGCGGTAGGGCGTGAATTCTTTGACCCAGGCCTTGATGTCCAGCACGTCGCCGTAGAGCGCCGGGAACTTGTACTCCATCTCCTGCCGCCGCACCGCGAAGCCGACGCCGCGCTCCAGCAGGCCCTTCACGGTCAGCCCCCGCTCCTCCAAATATTCCGAGCGCGTCTCTTCCAGGTACTTCAAATAATTGGCGTGGTAGACCGCCCCGCTGGTGTCCGTGTCGTAGTAGTAGATGCGCCGTTTCATGGTTTACCTCTTGGTCCGGTATTTGCGCGCCACGCCGCCGTCGGGGCCTGGCCTGTAAAAATACACTTCCGGCTCCGCGGCGGCCCAGGCGCGGACTCGAAGATTATCGAAGTAAGCTTTCTCCCCACTGGGATATTCCCTTGCCGCCAGCCCCAAGAACGCGCCCGGGGCGAACGCGGTCTCCGCGCTGGAAACATGTGCACCGTTCCAATGAAGGCCTACGGCCCGGCCGCTGTCCCTTACGGAATAATTATTGACGACGCCCGGAGCGAAGCGCATCTTCGCGTCCGCGCGCTTGTTATAATTTTGTTCGCGCATCTCTCCGATATACGCGCCGGTCCCGTCGGCATTTCCGTCAAAAAAGGTAACCAGTACGGCGTTCACGGTGTTCCCGTACCCGCCCCCTGTCCTCCCGTCCCAGCGCATAGCTATTTCATGCATCTGGCCATTCGTGATAAAGCGCGGGGAAACGCATTCAACTTCCACAACCGAAGCCGGCGGCAGCGGCCTTACCGAGGTCAGCCAGGGCCGGCGCACGGGAGAACCCGTGCCGCAGCCCTCGAACTCCAGGCGGCCTTCCGCCTCGCGGAGCGGGCAGTCCCCGGGCAGCAGCCGCCACTTCGACTCCTCCACTGTTCCATCATTAAAATCGTCGAACAGGATGAAGGTCGCGTCCCCGCTGCTTTCGGACACGGCCGCCGGGCCGCCATAGTACATGTAAAGGTTCTTGACTGAATTCTTCGCAAGGAAAGGCAGCCGCACCCAGGCGCGCGCTTCGGGCGTGCCGCAGCCGCCCTCCAGCCAGTAATTCAGGCCCGTTTTCTCGTCGGAATTTGCAAAACGCAGATCCGCACAATCCGGCTTCATGCGGCCCTGTTTAATCGCGGCCAGACTGTCGAATTTAACCAGCAGCTGGTAATCCACCAGCGAGGCGCCGCTCTTTTCCGCTACGCGCAGGTTCTCGCGGTATTTCCATTCCTCCGGGAAACCAGGAGACCGGGGAGGTTTAGGCGCCTGGGGCTGCGGCGCAGGCGGGCCGACCCGCTGCCGGGCCGTTTCAGGCGCGGCGGCCGCGCTTTCCCAGTCCAGGGGAACGCTCGCCGTGGCGGCCGAAAGAACGGCGGCCGTCTCCGCTTTAATGAGCCTAGCGTTTATCTCCAGGCCGCCGTCGGACCGCCGCATCAGCGTGCCCGTGATGACGGCCTCTACGCCAAGGATCTTGCCGAGACTCTTTATCGAGGTCTCGTCCACCGCTCCGGAATACTGCAGCTTAAGCTCCCCCATCACCTTTTCCAGCAGGTTGCGCTCCACCACCTCGAGCTTTCCCTCCTGGATAATACGGGTCAGCAGGCGCTCGGAAACCACCACCCCGTCATCGGATTCACGCCTGTCCGTATAAGAGAAGGGCAGAACCGCCACCTTTCGGTTTGCCATCTTACCGTGAGCCCCGGACAGACGCTCGGCCAGGAACTCGTACCGGTCGAGACCTAACGCTTTCTCCTGCCGGTCCCTCCGCGTGCCTCCGGAGCAGCCCCAGGCAAAGGCGGTGCACAGCAAAAGGACGAAGTTCTTCTTCATTTATTCCCCTATGATCTTGACCAACACGCGCTTCCGGCGGCGGCCGTCGAATTCGCCGTAAAAGATGCGCTCCCACGGGCCGAAGTCCAGCTGGCCGGCCGTGACGGCCACCACCACCTCGCGGCCCATCACCGTGCGCTTGAGGTGCGCGTCGCCGTTGTCCTCTCCGGTCAGGTTGTGCTTGTAGCCGTGCGCGTCGTAGGGGGCCAGCTTCTCCACCCACTCCAGGAAATCCCGGTGCAGGCCGGACTCGTTGTCGTTAACAAAGACGCTGGAGGTGATATGCATGGCGTTGACCAGGCAAAGCCCCTCTTTTATGCCGCTCCTGGCCAATTCCGCCTCCACTTGGGGGGTGATGTGGACTATGGCGCAGCGCTCAGAGGTGTTGAAGGTCAGGTAGGCGGTATGAGATTTCATGTTTTTATGCCGGCGGCTAAGGGGCCGGGCCCCCGTATGAAAGAGGATTTAACGGAAGAATATTCTACAAACTTTGAGCGCGGGCGCGGATTTTGGTATAATAAGTGCATGTCTTACAAATGTGAACTTTGCGGCAAAAAGCCCGTTTCCGGCAATTCCTACAGCCATTCGCACAAGGCCACCAAACGGACCTTCAAGCCCAACCTTCAGAAACAGAAACTGGTGCTCGACGGAAAAACCCAGTCGGTCTACGTCTGCACCATCTGCATAAAGAGCGGCAAAGCGGTACGCCCGGTTAAGTAACCAGCGGCTTTCCCTCCAGGTTTCAAAAGGTTAAGGCCGTCCGCCTCAGGCGGGCGGCCGTTGTTATTTGCCCGGGAGCGCCCCCCCGCCCAACCCGTCAACAAGAATTTAATAATTTGTAAACAAGCCTTTTGTATAATTTTCCTGTATGTAATAAGGGATTTGTAAGGATTCCTTTACTGTTTTTATTCTTTGTTCGGCAAGTCCGGGAGGACTTAAATGGAGCAGGAACCTAAATTAGACCCGTCCGCCATAACGGACGTGGAAACCGCGAAGCTCGCGCTCCGCTGGGCCGTGGAGAAGATCCACGGCCTGCAGGAGGAGCTCGGCCGCCTGCGCGAAGACAACCGCAGCAAGACGCACATCAACCGCTCCCTCACCGAACAGGTGGAACAGAAGACCGAGGTCCTGAAGAAATGGCAGGGCACGATAAAGACCTGGGAAGAGAACTGGAAGACCCAGACCGCCATGGAGGCGGACCTCAAGGCCAAGCTGCGCGAGCAGATCCTCAACGAGGAGGCCGCCGCCTGGCGCTCTTCCCGCGCCCAGCTGGAAAAAGAGATACAGGCCCTGAAGGGCGAACTGGCCGCCCGCGAAGGCGAGATCGGCCGCATGAAGATCTCGATGATCGACGAGCTGCGCCGCACCTCGGAGATGAAGGAAGCGGAACTTTCCACGCTGCTCTCCAAGCACCAGGACAATCTGGCCGCCAGGGAGACCGCCCTGAGGGAGAAGTTCGAATCGCTGGAAGCGCAGCTGATGGCCGCCAACCGCCTGCGCGCCGAGCAGGAAGAAATGTCGCTGCGCGAGCGCTACGAAACCCGCTCCAAGGAGCTGGCCGCGCTTTACGCCCAGAAAGAAGCCCAGCTGGAAAAATTCAGGCAGGAGCTGGAAGACCAGCGCCTCGAGGCGCTGGAGGCGTTCAAGGCCGAAGCCGCCAAAGAGCTGGAGTCCCGCCGCCTGGCCCTGGAAGAGTCCTCCCGCAATCTGGAGCGCTCCCTCTCCGCCGAAGCCGAGGCCAGGGTAGAGGAAGTCAAAGCCGCCGCCGCCGCGCGCGAGACCGAGCGGCAGGCCGCCTTCGCCGCCAGGCAGGCCGCCCTGGAGAAAGATTTCGCCGAGCGCCTCGCGCGCTCCGAAGAAGAGAAGGCGTCCGACCTGGAAGCCTTCAAGGCCGCCTCCCGGCAGGAGCTCGACACCCTGCGCGCCCGCAACAAAGAGGCCGTGGAGAAGCGCGAGCAGGAATACGTGGACCTGCGCCTGGACATGGAGGCGCAGCTGGTTGAGCTGGTGAAGAAGCGCGAGGAAGAGATCCGCGCCAGGTACGAGAAAGCGGCCGAGGAAGCCCGCGCCAAGTGGGGCAGGGCCGCGGAAGAAAGCGCCGCCCTGGCCCGCGCCGAAGCCGCCGGGGAAACCGCCCGCATCGAAGCCGATTTCAAAAAGCGCGAAGAGGACCTGAAGGCCCTGCTGGAAGCTGAAGCCGCCGCCCTGCGCGAAAAGCTGGAAGGCGAACTGCGCGCGCGCGAAGAGGCGCTGCGCGCGGGACTGCTGGAAGAGCAGAACGCCTGGGCCGCCCGCCAGCAGGCGGCCTCGGACGAGACGCGCAAGGCCCTGGAAGCCGCGCACGCCGAGCGCCTGGAAAGCCTGAGGGCCGGTCTGGAAGAGGCCTACCTTATGAAGGAGAAGGCCCTGGACACGCGCGTGGCCTCGGTGCAGCGCCGCCTTAAGGCCGAATGGCTGGCCCGCGAGGACGAGTGGCGCCTCGAGAAGGAAGCCTCCCTCCACGAGGAGAAGGAAAAGCTCAAAGCCGAATTTGAAGGCCACCGGTCGCTGCTGCACAGGAAGCTGTCCCAGTTCGAGGACGAACTGAAGCTGAAGTACGCCCAGAAGGAATCCGAGCTGGAGACCGCCGGCAAGGCGGCCCTGGAAGCCGCCGCTTCCGAACTTAAGGCGGAGCTGAAAAACGAGAAAGAGCGCCTGCGCTCCGGCGCGGAAGCCCGCCGCCGGGAGCTCGAGACCAGGGAAGCCGCCCTCCGCGCCGAGGCCGAAGCCCTGGAGAAAAAGCTGAAGGCCCAGGGTCTTAAGCTGGAAGAGGACCTGAAGGAGTCCTACCAGCGCCGCGCCGCGGAAGCCGAAGCCGATTTCAGCGCCAGGCTGGAAACCGAAAAAAAGAAACTGGCCTCCGAACTGGCGGCCAGGGCCGGGGCCGCCGACCGCGACCGCCTGAAGCTGCTGGAGGAGAAAGCCGCCCTCGAGGAAGCCCACGCCGCCAAGGTCCGCGAGCTGGAGACCCTGGCCGAAGAAAAGGTGCGGGCCGAGCGCGCCAAGTCCGAAGAGCTGATCCGCACCCGCGAGCTGCACCTGCAGTCCCGCGAGGCCGAGATTGACAGGGCCAGGGCCGCCCTGGAGCAGCAGCACAACGACCTGAAGCTGAAGCTTTACCAGGAGCTGCAGGGCAAGGAGCAGGAGCTGTTCACGAAACTGGCGGCGGCCAAGGAAGAGATGTACCGCGCCCTGAACGCCCACCGCGAAGTTTTGGACAAAGAGCACGAGGCCCGCACGGCCGGCCTCATGCAGAAGGAAGAGCAGGTGCAGAAGCGCTTCGACGAAAAGATCGCGGCCGCTGAGGCCGCGCTGAAGCAGCGCCTGCAGGACGAGGCCGACAAGCTGGCCCTGGGCTTCGAAAGCCGGAAAACAGACCTGGAAAACAAGCTGAAGGCCAGGGAGCAGGCCCTGGCGGCCGCCGCCGCGGAAAAAGAAGCGCGCCTGGAAGCCGAGGCCGCGGCCCGCGCCGGCAGCGCCTCCGCCGCCATGGAAAGCGCCGCCGAGAGGCGCAGGGCGGAGATCGAAGCTTCGCTGGTCCGCCGCGAAAAAGAGATGGAGCGCCGGTTCGCCGAGATGTCCGAGCGGCTGCGCGCCCAGTTCCAGAGCGAAAAGGCCGTGTGGGAGTCCAAGAAGGGAGACGCGCTGAACACCGAGCGGCAGGCCATGCGCTCCGAATTCGAGAAGAAAGAGGCCGCCATCAACCAGAAACTCGACGACGAACTGCTGCGGAGCCGCCAGGAAAGGGCCCGCGCGGACGAGGAGCTCTTCGCCAAAAAAGAAGAGCTCGAAAAGGGCTATTACTCCGAGCTGGAGCGCAGCCGGGCCGCTTTCGAAAAGACGAAGAAGGAACAGGAGGCCCGCATCCAGCGCATGTCGGAGGAACTGGAGGAAGAGGAGAACCGCCTCACCGTCTGGACACTGCAGAAAGAGGAAGAGTACGCCAAGAAATACGCGGCCCGCGAAAAAGACCTGATGCGGCTCTGGGACGAAAAGCAGGCCGCGATGGAAAAAGATTACGAGGCCAGGATCAAGGACCTGGAGGAGCGGCTCAAGCTGAAGTAGAGGGCGCAGGCACACGTTATGTACGAAGGCAAACACCCGCACGACTTCGAGGACATCCTCAAAGAGACCGAGCTCGACTCGGCCAAGATGGTCCTGCGCCTTACCTCCGAGCTGCGCGAAAAAGAGCTGGAGCTGGCCTCGACGCGCTCGAAGAGCTTCGACGAAGTGCAGCGCAACAACAAGGCCAAGGAGGCCGAATTCGAAGCCCTGATGCGCGCGCAGGAAGAGCGGATCTCCAGGCGCGAGCAGGAGCTGGCCCGCCTGCTGGTGGAGAAAGAATCGGCCCTGTGGCAGAAATACCAGGCCATGCTCGACGACGCGGTGGCGCGCCAGCGCAACGAGTTCGAGTCCGAACGCGCCCTGCTGAAATCCGACATCGAAAAAAAAGAGACCGAGCTGGCCGCGCAGAAAAAGAACCTTCGCCTGGAAATGGAAAGCCTCTTCAAGAAGTGGGAGGCCGAGCGCGAAGCCGATTTCAAGACCGAAAGGGAAACTTTCATCGAAGAGTTGAAGCTGGGCCGCGAGACGGCCAAGAAAGAGGCCCTGGAGAGGGCCAAGCAGATGGAAGAGCTGTGGCGGCAGAAGCTCAGCCAGCAGGAAGCCGACTACCGCAGCCGCGAGGCGCTCTCCGCCGAGGAGATCCGCAGCCAGATGCGCCGCGAGCGCGTCGAGGAGCTGAAGGCCCTCAACGACAGGCTGAACGCCGAATTTTCAAAGCGGGAGCAGGAACTCTACGCCCACTACGCCGCCTGGCTGGAAGAGAACAAGAAGCTCATAGAGGACAAGTACGCCCGCCGCATGGAGGCCGCCGGCTCCGAACACCGCGAGCGGACGGCGCGCTTCGAAGACGCCCTGGCCAAGACCAGGCAGGAACTGGCGGACCGCGAGGCGGCCTGGGAAGAGAAGTACGCCGAGCTTAAAAAGTTTTTCGTCGGCAAGGAAGCGGCGCTGGCCGCGGCCGAGAAGGACCTGCAGGCGCAGCACCTGGCCCGAGAGCGCGAGCTTTCGGAAAAGCACGAACTGCTGGAGCGGGAGCTGAAGGAAGAGGCCGGCAGGCGCAGGGAGGCGCTGCTGAAAAAAGAGAAAAGCCTGGAGCAGCAGTTCGCCAACAACCTGGCCGAGTTCGCCGGTGAAACGGAGCGCCGCCTCAAGACCATAGAGGCGCGCGAGGCCGACGTGGCCAGGCAGCGCGAGGAGGCGGCCAGGCTGCGCTCCCAGATAGGCGAGATGCTGGCCCAGAAGCAGCGCGAGCTGGAAACCACTTTCGAGGAGCGCAGCTCCCTCTTCAGGCAGTCGCTCGAGGAATCCTTCAAGATAAAGGAACTCAGCCTCGCAAAGAAATACAGCGAGATCGAGCACCAGTACGCCATGCTGAACGCGCAGAAAGATTCCGCGATGGCCAAGGCGGATTCGCTGCTGCAGGAGACCTCGCGGCTCAAGGAAGCCCTCATCTCGCGGGACTCCGAGGCGCGCGTGGTGATAGACGCCGAAAGGGCGCGCCTGGAAGCGGATTTCAGGCGTTCCGAAGAGCAGCTGCAGGCCAAAGCCGACGCGATGAAGGCAGAAGCCCAGAAGCGCGAAGAGGCCCTGCGCGCCGAATACGCCGAAAAGGTGCAGGCGGAAAGCGCGCGCCTGGCCGCGCAGCTCAAGATCAAGGAAGAAGCCCTGGAGAGGGAGCGCGCGGCGCTGGACTCCAGGGCCGGAGAGCTGGAAAGCCGGTTCCTCGAGGCGCTGAAGGCGCGCGAGGACGAGGTCACGGAAAACTTCCGCAGGCATACCGAGGCGCTGAAAGCCCAGGCCGAAGCCGCGAGGCGCGCCTGGGAGGAAGAAAAAGCCGTCCTCTCGTCGGCCGCTTCGGAAAAGGCCGAGAAGGCCCGGGCGGAGGAATACGCCAGCGCCGCCAGGCGCGAGGAAGAGCTCAGGAATTTCTACGAAGCGCGCGAGAAGGAGCTGCGGGCCGGGGCCGCCGCCGCGGCCGCCGCGGCCGAGCGCATGCTGGCCGAGACCTTCGCGGTAAAAGAACAGGACCTGGCCAACAGGGTGCAGGCCCTGGAAGATAATTTGGGCCGGGCCAACGCCGAGAACTCCGATTCCGCGGCCCGCCTGTCGGCCCTGAAGGACGAGCTGAAACTGCTGGGAGCCAGGCTCGAGGAAGGCGAACGCGAGCGCCAGAAGCTGATCCAGGAAAACCTGACCAAGGCCCGCGACCTGCGCCAGACCCTGGAAAAGGAATTCCTCGACAAGATCAAGGACATAGAGCAGAACTACCTGGCCCAGCTGACCGACCTCTCGAAACGCTCCGAGGAGGCGCGCCGGGCCGACCAGGACGAATATTTCCGCAAGCTGCAGTACGTAAAGGACGATTTCAGCGCCAGGATGGCCGCGCAGGCCAAGGCGCTGGAAACTTCCTACCTGGAGCGGGAGCGCAATCTGGCCGCGGCCATGGACAGCGCCTACCGGCTCAAGGAGAAGGCGCTGGAGGCCCGCCAGGCGCAGCTCGAGAACAACTACAGCGCGGTGCTCTCCGACAAAGCCTCGCGCATAGACACCGACAGGGAGCTGGCCAACAGCGTGGGGCGCCTCAAGGACGAGCTCGAGCAGAAGAACCGCCAGCTCAAGGAAACCATCGCCTCCTACAACAGCAGGCTGGAGGAGCTGGAGGGCAAGCTGCGCTCCGAGCACGAAGCCAGGAAGAAAGACCTGGAAGACGGGCACCGCATGCGCGCCGCCCAGCTGGACGCCGAACGCTCCAAGCTGAAGGGCCTGCTCGAGCAGGAGCAGCGCCTGGTAACGGACCTGCAGAAGCGCGAGGCGGCCCTGCAGGAAAATTACGCCGCCCGCGAAACGGACCTGGCCCGCCGCTTCAAGGAAGCCCGCGAGCGCCTGGAAAAAGATTACCAGGAAAAACTGAAAGAACTCAAGGACAAATAACCCCGCCCCCGCCCCGCGCGGGGCCGGCGGAAAAATCACGGCAGGGCGCGAGAATTGCCCGTCGTGATTTTTTTATTTGCCGAAATATTTGTATATAATTTCAATGCGTTATCTGGCGAGAAGTTCATTATAAAAAAGGCGGTGAAACTTGAAATGAAAAAATTCGACAACAAGATACTCTTCATAGGCTACGGCTCCGTGGCGCAGTGCGCCCTGCCGATGCTTTTCAAGCTGTTAAAGATACCGGCCGGGAACATAACCGTAATGGATTTCGAGGACAAGCGCGAGGCGCTCAAGCCCATGCTGGCCAAGGGCGTGAAGTTCGTGCGCCAGCAGGTCACGAAGCAGAACATGGGGACGCTGCTCGGCAAATACCTCAAGGCCGGCGACCTGCTGATAGACCTGGCCTGGAACATAGACGCCTGCGAGATATTGAAGTGGTGCCACGACAAGGGCATCCTCTACATCAACACCTCCACCGAACTGTGGGACCCCTACAAGGGCGCGCAGGACAAGCACCCCACCGAGCGCACCCTCTACGTCCGCCACATGGCCATGCGCAAGATGATAGCCGGCTGGAAGACAGTCGGCCCGACGGCCGTCATCGAGCACGGCGCGAACCCCGGCCTGATCTCCCATTTCGCCAAGAAGGGCCTCATCGACATCGCCAACAAGCTGCTGGCCGACAAGAAAGCCAGGGGCGCCCGGGCCGAGCGGCTGCGCCAGCTGGTGAAGGACCAGACCTTCAATGAGCTCGCCAAAGAGGTCGGAGTGAAGGTCATCCACGTCAGCGAGCGCGACACGCAGATCACCAACAAGCCCAAGCAGGTCAACGAGTTCGTCAACACCTGGAGCGTGGAAGGCTTCCGCGAGGAAGGCGTGGCGCCGGCCGAGCTGGGCTGGGGCACGCACGAGAAAACGCTGCCGCCTTTCGCCTGCGAGCACAAGAACGGCCCGAAGAACCAGATCTGCATAGCCCGCATGGGCATGAACACCTGGATCAGCACCTGGGTGCCCGACTACTGCATCCACGGCATGCTGGTGCGCCACGGCGAGGCCTTCACGCTCAGCGACAAGCTGACCGTCTGGAAGAACGGCAAAGCCGTGTACCGCCCCACCGTGCATTACGCCTACTGCCCGTCGGACTCCGCCATCGCCTCGCTCAACGAGCTGCGCGGCTACGACTTCAAACTGCAGCCGAAGCTCCGCATCCTCGGCGACGAGATCATCAGCGGCTACGACACCCTGGGCGCCCTGCTGATGGGCCACGACTACAACGCCTGGTGGACCGGCACCATCCTCGACATCCACGAGAGCCGCAAGCTCATCCCGCACCAGAACGCGACCACCATACAGGTGGCTATCGGCGTGCTCTCCGCCGCCCTGTGGATGATGGAGAACCCCGAGGAAGGAGTCTGCGTGCCGGAAGACCTGCCGCACGACTACGTGCTGAAGATCGCCAAGCCCTGGCTGGGCAAATTGCATTCCGCCCCGTCCGACTGGACGCCGCTGAAGCATTACACCAACGCCTTCAAGGGCTTCAATAACCCGTACGTGGACAAGAAGGACCCGTGGCAGTTCAAGAACTTCCTGATCACGGACGGCGACTGACGGCCGCGGGGCCGGCCGGCCCGCAGCGGACAAAGATTCGGTAAAAATTAAACTCGGGAAACGGAGGAACACCAGACAAAAGTATGATCACAAAGAAACAGATGCAGGATCTCGCCAAGAAGCACGGCACGCCGCTCTTCATCGTGGACCACGATGAGATACGCAAGAACTACGCGCAGTTCAAGAAGTACTTGCCGCGCGTGCAGGCCTACTACGCGGTAAAGGCCGAACCGATGCCGGAGATAGTGAAGACTCTCTACAAGGCGGGCGCCAGTTTCGACGTGGCCTCCATGCCCGAGTTCATGATCGTGCATGAGTACATCAAGAACATGCCGGACAAGAAGCGGCTGGCCTGGATCTGGGACAAGATCATCTACGCGAACCCGATAAAGCCGAACGAAACGCTGAAGGAGCTGGACCAGTACCGGCCGCTCGTCACCTTCGACAACCTGGAAGAGATCCACAAGATCAAGAAGTACGCCCCGAACGCCGGCCTGTGCCTGCGCATCCGCGTGCCCAACACCGGCGCGGTGGTGGAGCTCTCCTCCAAGTTCGGCGCCTCCCCCGGCGAATCAGTGGACCTCATACTCGAGGCCGTGAAACAGGGCCTCGGCTTGGAAGGCCTCAGCTTCCACGTGGGCAGCCAGACCACCAACTTCGAGAACTACGTGCAGGCCATCAACCTGGCCGCCGACATCTTCAAGGAAGCCAAGGAACGCGGCTACGACAAGATGAACCTGCTCGACATCGGCGGCGGCTTCCCGGCCCCGTACGACGCCTCCGTGAAGCCGTTCCAGGAGCTGGCCAAGAAGATCAACTCCGAGCTGGAGCGCCTGTTCCCGGACCCGAAAATAGAGATCCTGGCCGAGCCCGGCCG
>Ga0154503_154_pt1 | contig 27951 bp, 27 predicted proteins | sample RifGroD2_FD_115982 | JGI IMG/M metagenome (GOLD analysis project Ga0154503, IMG submission 115982) | Elusimicrobia bacterium GWD2_63_28 | reverse complement strand
CATAAATGTCTCCCGGAAGGGGGAAGCCCCTTCGGTAACATCTTAGGTGATTTAACGATACCCGCTTCGGTAACATTTTAGTTGATTGAATACGCGGCCTTGACTTGTCAAGGCGAGGCCGGTATACTATGGGTGCAGGCTGGTAAACTTATGGCTTACAGGAACATCCTAACCGCGGCGCTCGCGCTGGCCCTGGCCGGCGCGGCCTCTGCCGGCGATTTCAGCGCCGAGGGCGCCGCCGTGCGCGGCGCGCTGCAGGACGGCCTGGCGGGGAACGCGCAGGTGGCGGCTCCGCAGCCGGAAGTTATGGCCGTCAGGAGCGGGGCGGTGCCGAAAGACGATTTGAAGGCGTCAGTGGTCCGCCACCTCACCAGGGCCATAGCCTTCTGCGACAGGAACATGGACGACTGCAACGGCAAGGACCTGTGGCTGAGGGATTTCGCCAAAGGGATAGGCGGCGGGCGCTGCAACAACCGCGGCTTCAACTGCGTGAACGAAGTGCTGGACATGTGCAAGCGGCAGGCCGAGGACGGCGAGATCACGCCGATGTACTGGATGGCCTGCGGCGCCATGCTGGGCAAGCTGGGAGAACGGGACTGCGCCGAGGGGCGCGCCACCTGCGCCGGCTGGCTGCAGGGTACGGTGTATTTCTCGCTGCGCGCCTCGGCGGGCTGCCACAAGAGTTTCGAGAACAACAAGCCGAAGCAGGCCGAGGCCGACCGGCTGCTGGAGGCTTTCGCGAAGGTGGTTAAGAGGGACGTGAAGGGCGTTTACGTGGGGCACACCGAGGAATCCGCCACGGTGGGCCACCACCTGGCGTGGCACGCCGTGAAGGAGGGGGGCGTCATCGGAACCGAAAAAGTGCTGGAGCTGGCTTTCGAGCGCCTGGCCTGGCATGGCGCCGGGGCCGCGGTGAGCGCGGCCGGCATGCCGCTGCTCGCTTTTTCCACGTTCATGCTGTTCCACGAGATAGCGGCTTCGGAGATGAACAATCTGGTCTGCCTGAAGTGGGGGCACTACTACAAGGGCAGTTACGCCAATGTCAGCGGCTCGCTGGACAAGATGACGGCTAACATAAAATAAGCGGGGGAAGAACGCAGCTCAGCCGCCGGGCAGCCGGCGGTTTTTTTATTGGCCGACCGCCGGCTTGGGAGAGCGCACGGCCCAGCGGAGTTTGGCGCAGGCGGAGCGCGGGTTGGAGCGGCGCTCGGCCGCCGAGGGCCGGGCGGGACTTTGCGCCACGCTGGCATAAGTTCCGTCCGCTTCGCCTTTGAAAAAAGCCTTTTTAACGCGGCGGTCCTCGCCTGAGTGGAAGGTGAGGATGGCCGCGCGCCCGCCGGGCTTGAGGCACCAGGGCAGGGCTTCCAGGAAGCGGTCCAGCGCGCTGAACTCGCCGTTGACCTCTATGCGCAGGGCCATGAAGACCCGCTGCAGGGATTTCTTTATATCCTCTTCGCCAGGTTTGGGAGAAAGTTTTGCCAGGCCCGAGCGGACGGCTTCGGACAGGTCCGCGGTGGTCTTTATCGGCAGCTGGTGTTCCTTGATGGCGGCGGCTACCAGGGCCGCGTGCGGCTCGTCGGCGTTTTCGGCCAGCAGGGCGGAAAGTTTCTCAACGGTCACGGCCCTGAGGAATTCGGAGGCGGGCTGGCCGCGCCCCGGGTTCAGCCGCAGGTCCAGCGGGCCGTCGGCCTTGTAGGTGAAGCCGCGCTCCGGGTTGTCGAGCTGCATGGAGGAAACCCCGAGGTCCGCCAGCACGCAGTCGAAGCCGCCGCTCTCGCCCAGCAGGCCCAGGATGCCCGCGTAATTCATCCTGCGGATGATCAGCGCTTCGGGGCCGAAGCCATCGGCGCGCAGGCGCGCCTCGGTCTTGGGCATTTCCACCGTGTCCACGTCCACGGCGAAGAGCCGCCCGCCGGGCAGCAGCTTCGGCAGGATCAGTCGGGCATGCCCGCCGTAGCCCAGGGTGGCGTCGAAGGCCGTTTCGCCCGGCTTGGGATCTAGTATCGCGAGGATCTCGTCCACGCAGATGGGACGGTGCGTACCTGCCGGCGTGAGGCCTTTGGCGATGATGTGCTCGATCTGGCCGGCGTATTTGGCCGGGTCCAGCTCTTTATATTTTTGGCTGAAGCTGCGCGGGTGCTTGCCGCTGTACCGCTCGCGGCGCTTGTGGGGTTTGGGGGCTTCGTCGGCCATGTTCCAATGTTAGCAACTATCGCGCCGCCAAGTCTTGAGGCGCGGTATTTCTTTATTTATTTGAACCGGGCGGCCGCGCCGCGTCCTCTTTTCCGGCGCCCTGCAGCGCTGCCGCTATTCTTTCCACCCAGAGCCCGTACATCAGGCCCGACGGGTGGATGCCGTCTTCGGCTACCAGCTCGGGCCGGGCCAGGCCTTCCCTGGTGAGGTCGGTGATGAAAATATATTTGATGCCCATTCTTTCCGTTATAACGCGGTTTAGCCCGTTGAACCGGTCTATAGCCAGGGAGATCTTGGCCTGTTTAGATCTGCCGAAAGGCGTGAAGCCATAATCCGGAATGGACAGCACGAAGACGTTCTCCTTCTTCCCGCCCGCCAGCCGCAGGGCGGTCTGGAGCAGGTCTTCGAACCCGGCGGCGTAGGCCTCCGGCGTTGCCCCCTGGTACTCGTCGTTAACGCCGATCAGCAGGGAGACCAGGCCGTAGTCGCTGCCGAGAGCCGCCGCGTCCACGGCCTGCTTGAGCTGGTCGGTGCGCCAGCCCAGGGCGGCGATGGTGCGGGGCGGGGAGATCTTTTGCCCCTTCAGGCGCAGCGCTTCGGCCAGCCGGACAGGCCAACGGTCTTTTTCTTCGACGAAGGAGCAGACGGTATAAGAATCGCCTAAAGCCAGAAATTTAAGCCCCTCAACTTCTTCGGGCGGCGCAGACTGTACTGCCAGCCCGAGGGAAGCCATTGTTGTTTTAAGATCATGGAAAGCCGGCGCCAGCCGCGGCGCCTTGCCCGCAGGTTTTTCAGTGCACAGGCCCTTGCCGCTCATGCATTTACGGCAAATCTCGAAAAGCCAGTGCCCGCGCCTGATGCGGCGCCGGACCTCTTTGAAAGCCGGGTCGTTCCAGATCTCGAAGAAATCCCTTTGCCCGGAGTTGCCGAACACGTACGAGGCGGTGCAGTCCTGGCAGCAGAGGAGCACATTGCCGAGGCAGTCTATCGCGGCGTATTCCAATTCCAGGCAGCGCGCCGGAGGCCTCCGCGTCACCTCTGCCAGCCCGCCCCGGTTGTTCATGATGCCCGGCTTATTGCCTTCGGCGTATAAACGGTGATAATTGATGAGGCTAATGCAATATAACTCCGGGTAATCCCGCTTGAGGACCTTCAGGGTGTCCTGCAGCGCGGGGCTCAATTCCGGGGAATGCCGGGAAATTATCATTACGGCCATGCCGGCCTTCCTGAGGGAGAGGAACCTGTCTACGGTCAGTTTGTCGCCGTTGGTGTACACCGTGGGTATCGCGTCCGGAAGCCTGGCCGCGGCGTAGCCGAGCCTGTCTTCGAGCCTGTCGTCCAGGAGGGCGTCGCCGTAGATCCCGAACCCCAGCCGCCCGCGGTAAGAGTGCGCCGCGAGCGAGTCTATAATGCCGCAAAAAAGTTCCCACTCCATGCTGAGCGGCGGGATGCCCAGCGCGTAATGCGGCGGACAATAGACGCATTTCCTGTTGCAGGCCGTGGTGACCTCCAGGACCACCATCTCCAGCGCGGGCGAATACAGCCAGGAGGGCAGGCGCTTGAGAACGGGGTCCAGCAGGCGTTTGAGCCGGAAGTTCAGCTCCAGCTGCCGCGTTATATCGCCAAAGTCTTCCATAAGTTTAAAAAAGCTGCAAACAGCCGGGGCGGCCCGGGCGTTCGAACCGGGTTCTACGCTTTGCCGAACCGGGCGTCAAAGGGTATAATACAATACTTGCGCGGGCACTCCGAATCCTCGCGGTAACGCGGCCACAGCGTATGCCTACTTCTGCTGAAAACATGAACGAAACCTCCACCCCGGTGATCATCGTCGGGGCGGGACTTTGCGGCCTGTCGGCGGCATATCACCTGGAGGCCGCCGGCTTTAAAGGCTATACCATGCTCGAGCGGCAGCCCGCGGCCGGCGGGCTTGCCTCCACCGATTCCGGCGGCGGTTTTTCTTTTGACCGCTGCATCCACCTGCTGTTCACCAGGGACCAGTACCTGCTGAACCTTTTGGGCGGCGGGCGGGAGGGGGGGGGGCTGAAGAAGTTCTCCCGGCGCAGCTACTGCTACACCGCGGGAACCTACACCGGCTTCCCGTACCAGCAGCACAATTACGGCCTGCCCCTGCGCGTGATCCTGGGCAATATCCTGGGCCTGGTGCGGGCGAGGCTGGGCGCCGGCGCGAAAAACGCCAAAAATTACGAAGAGTGGATCTACGCCGCTTTCGGCAGCGGGATCGCCGAGAACTGCATGCTGCCGTACAGCCGCCGCCTTTGGGCGTGGGACCTGAAAGACATGTCTTTCGACTGGGCCGAGGGCCATATGCCGGTGCCGACGGTCCGGGATACCGTGCTGGGGGCACTGCTGCCGAGAAAAAAAAGATTCGGCCAGACCAGCGAATTCTGGTATCCGCGAACCGGGGGGATAGGATCCCTGGCGACTTCGCTGCTGGAGAAGATCCCCGCCGCGAAAGTCAGCCTGAACGCTTCCGTAAAGGCGGTCAACGGGCCCGCCCGCGAGGTAATCATGGCCGACGGGCGGCGCCTGCGCTATGAGACCCTTATTTCTACCATGCCCCTGCCGGAACTGATAAAACTGCTCGGCGCGGACGTGCCCGAGCCTCTACGCGTCAGGGCGGCCGGGCTGAAATACAATACCGTCCACACCGTCAATCTCGGCCTGGAGGGCAGGCTCTCCGGCCTGGCCGGGTCCGCGCACTGGATCTATTTCCTGGATGACGCCGCGGTTTTCCATCGCCTGGGCTTTCCCTGCAATTTTTCAAAATGGCTGGCGCCCGAAGGCTGCTGCTCGATACAGGCGGAGATCAGCGAATCTGAACGGCTGCCGAGGAACAAAGAGACTTTGATCGCCGACACCCTGCGCGACCTGGTCAAGACCGGGATCCTGGGGGAAAAAGACATTCTTCCTGCCTCGGAGGGCGGGCGCGTGAGGTACGCGAAGCTTTCCACCTACGCCCCGGCGTACGTGATCTGCGACCACGCCCGCGCGGAGACCGTAGCTGCCCTGAAGGAATTCCTCGGGAAATACGATATAGAAACCAGGGGCCGGTTCGGGGAATGGGAATATCTGAACATGGACCGCGTGATCATGCGCGGCAAGGACGCGGCCGAGGCCGCGATGCGGAAAAACATATGAACCAGGATAAAACACAGTCTTCAGCCGGCCCCTCGCGCCCTTCCGTAAGCGTGATAATCCCCATTTACAGCGGCGACGCGTACCTCTCCGAAATGCTGGACAAGCTCTGCCTCGCCGGGCTGCGGCTCAACGCCGGAAAGCGGATAGAGCTGGTGATAGTGGACGACAGATCCCCGCTGGAAGCCGAAACCGCGGCGCTGGTCCGTGCGGCGGGAGAGTGGGCCGACGTGGTTTACCACCGCAACCAGGTAAATCTGGGGTATATCCGCAGCGCCAACAAGGGCATGGCCCTGGCCTCCGGCTCCAGGTTCCTGCTGTGCAACAGCGACACGCGCCTGGCTCCCGGCGCGCTGGCCAGGCTGGAGGCCGCGCTGGACGCGGACCCCGCGGCGGGGATGGCCGGGCCGATGACCAACGGCGGCTACAACACGAAACTCCAGCAGCTCGCCGAGCCGCCGGCCCAGCTCGAATCCTTTTCGGACGACGAGCTGCGCCGCTTCGACGACTTCGGCCGCGCGCTGGCCGCGCGGGAGCTGCGGCCGGTGCCGGCGAACTGGCTTATCTCGTTCTGCACGCTTATACGCCGGGAAATTTTCGAGTCGGTGGGCCCGCTGGACGAGGGGTTCAAATACGGCTACCTGGAAGAGCTGGACTACGGCATCAGGGCGCGGGCGGCCGGCTGGAAGCTTGCAGCCGTTCCGGACGCTTTCGTCTTCCACGGCGGCCTGCGCACAAAATGGAAGCTCAGCCCCAACGGCAGCTGCCAGAGCGGGGGGGCGTCGCACCTGCGCACCTTCTACCGGGTGGCGAGGTCTTATATCTACGTGGCGCGCAAGCACGGGCTGCAGGCCCTTTCCACCCCGCAGGACATACAGGGCACGCCGGCTTGACCGGGGCGCGCGGCCGCTTTGTTTTGGTAAAATATTCCCCGGAACAGGGAGGCGCTGTACAATGAAAAAATTACAGATGGGCGACGCCGAGCAGGCCGCTTTTGTCAGGCTGACGAAGGGGATAAACCTTTTCGCCGCCATACAGGACGTGGCGGTGATGGAACAGATACTGGCCTGCGTGGGCCTGTACGAATTCGAGGCGGGTGAAAAGGTCTTCGGCCAGGGCGAACCCGGGGACGCTTTCTACGCGGTGCAGTCGGGCAGTTTGAAGGTCAGCGTCAGGGAGGCCTTTGTCCTTTCCAGGAAGCTGGCCGAACTTAAAGAAGGCGACTTTTTCGGAGAGATGGCGCTGCTGGACTCGGCGCCGCGCAGCGCCACCGTTACCTGCGTGACCCAGGCCAAGCTGTTCGCGCTCAAGCGGGTGGACTTCCAGTCCGCAATCCGCGAGAACCCCGAGTTCCTGGCGCAGATAAAGAGGCTGGCCGCGGACCGGCTCTTCGACCTGAAGCTGGACCGCTGAGCCGCCCCTCAGCAAAGCCGCCGCCGGGTTTGCCCGGCGGCTTTTTTTGCCGCGCGGCATAACGCCGCCGGCGGGGGCCGGCAATATTGTATTATTCAATTACAGGAATACATCATGGCCAATAATATAGAACTCCTTTCGGATCAGGACCTTTACCTCTTCAACGAGGGCAACCATTTAAGGCTTTACGACAAGTTGGGCGCGCACCTGGCCGCGGTGGACGGCGTGGAGGGCACGCATTTCGCCGTCTGGGCTCCCAACGCGCGGCAGGTCTTCGTGATAGGCGACTTCAACGGCTGGAACAAGACGCAGAACCAGCTGCACCAGCGCGCGGCCTCCGGCATCTGGGAGGGCTTCATCCCCGGGGTGAAGGCCGGCCAGAACTACAAGTATTTCATAATTTCCAACTTCAATAACTTCAGCGCGGAAAAAGCCGACCCCATGGCCTTCTCCTCCGAGGAAGCCCCCAAGACCGCCTCCGTGGTGGCCACGCTGGATTACGAGTGGAGCGACGGGGAGTGGATGAAGGAGCGCGGCTCCAAAGTAAACCTGAAGAGCCCGGTCTCCATCTACGAGCTGCATTTGGGTTCGTGGCGCCGGCGCGGCGACAATCTGCCGCTGACCTACCGCGAGCTGGCCGAGCAGCTGCCCGGCTACATGAAGTACATGGGCTTCTCGCACGTGGAAATGATGCCCGTCACCGAACACCCTTTTTACGGCTCGTGGGGCTACCAGACCACCGGCTACTTCGCCCCCACCAGCCGCTACGGCACGCCGCAGGATTTCATGTTCCTCGTGGACTCGCTGCACCAGGCCGGCGTAGGCGTAATACTCGACTGGGTGCCCGCGCATTTCCCCTCGGACGCGCACGGCCTGGCCAAGTTCGACGGCACCTGCCTCTACGAGCACGCCGACCCGCGCCAGGGCTACCACCCCGACTGGGGCAGCGCCATCTTCAACTTCGGACGCAACGAGGTGAAGAGCTTCCTGCTGTCTTCGGCGCTGTTCTGGCTGGACAAGTTCCACGTGGACGGCCTACGCGTGGACGCCGTGGCCTCCATGCTGTACCTCGACTATTCCCGCAAGGCCGGCCAGTGGGTGCCCAACAAGCACGGGGGCAACGAGAATCTGGAGGCCATAGCCTTCCTGAAGCAGTTCAACCACGTAGTGTACGAGAACTACGGCGACACTCAGACCTACGCCGAGGAATCCACCGCCTGGCCGATGGTCTCGCGCCCCACCTATATCGGCGGGCTGGGTTTCGGCCTGAAGTGGGACATGGGCTGGATGCACGACACGCTGCGCTATTTTTCCAGGGACTCGGTGTTCCGCAAGTACCACCACAACGACCTCACCTTCCGCATGCTCTACGCCTGGGGCGAGAACTTCGTGCTGCCGTTCTCGCACGACGAAGTGGCGCACGGCAAGGGCTCGATGCTGGCCAAGATGGCCGGCGACGACTGGCAGAAGTTCGCCAACCTCCGCCTGCTCTACGGCAGCATGTACGCCCAGCCCGGCCAGAAGCTGATGTTCATGGGCAGCGAGTTCGCGCAGTGGGGGGAATGGAACCACGACCGCAGCCTGGACTGGCACCAGGCCGGCCATCCGCCGCACGCCGGCATGCAGAACTGGGTGCGGGACTTGAACGCCCTCTACAAGGCCGAGCCCGCGCTGCACGAGCTCAACTGCAACCCGGCCGGCTTCGACTGGATAGACGCCAACGATTCGCAGCAGAGCGTGACCGCCTTCCTTCGCAAGGGAGCCAAGCCCGAGGACACGGTGCTGGTGGTCTGCAACTTCACGCCGGTGCCCCGCAGCGGCTACCGCGTGGGCGTGCCGCGCGGCGGCTTCTGGAAAGAACTGCTCAACAGCGACGCCGTAACTTACTGGGGCAGCGGCCAGGGCAATATGGGCGGCGTGAAGGCGGAGGATACCCCTTGTCACGCCAGGCCCTATTCCCTGAGCCTGACGCTGCCGCCGCTCTCGGTCTCCTTCTTCAAGTGCTGCGATTGACCCGCGGCGCCGATGGCGGATCGGGAACTGCACTCTGGCAAGCATGGGGAACAACATTTTTTCACGCCTGGCTGAGACGGCTCGCAATTACCGGCTAAAGAGCGCCTTCGCGCTTCTGTTCATAAACCTTTTCTTCCTGGCCCTCGCGGGCATGAACGACTGGGACCCCTGTCTGTTAATGCGCGCGTACTGGTGGGAGATGGTGATAATCTGGTTCTATGCGGCGCTCAGGGTGGCGGCCGTCTCCCCGGCGCACATGGGTACCTACCTGCTGGTGTCGCTGCTGATAACCTGCGTGCCCATGTATGTTTTTACCTACGGCGTGTTCGCCCTCGGGCAATGCGGCGGGATCTTCGGCTGGACCGTTCCTGCGGATGTCTTCTTTCAACCGCCGGTGCTGATAGGCGCCGCGGCGCTGCTGGTAAGCCACGGGGTCTCTTTTTACTACAACACCTGGCAGCGCCGGGCCGAATTTTCCGGAGCACAGGCGAACGATTACGCCATCTCCCAGCTTACCTACCCGCTAAAAAGAGTTTCTGCCTGGCTGCTTGTCTTTCTGGCGGTCGGCGCCTTTACCAAGAATAGCCGGAACCTCGATAACGGCGAGTATTTTATCGCTATCTTCTTTAAGATTATCGCGGATTTCTTCACCCACCTGTACCTGCACCGCCCCTCCGCCCGGGATAACCGCACCGCGGGCGAACCTTCCCTAACTTAAAGGAGACATATATGCATAGGGCACAGGGGACGTTGATTCCTAATTCCTAATTGAAGACTCCGCTAATTAGCCATCCCGATTTAGGAATTAGGAATGAACGTCCCCTATAGCGTACTGCGGCAAGCAGAAAAAGGCTTTAACCCTCAAGGCTGACAAGGATGGAATACTTAATATGAATCCCGTTACCGCCTTTTTCGACAAGGCCTGCGGCTCTGTCAGCCTGGAGGCCGACTACATTCAGAGCGGGGCGGGTGAAAAAGTCAAAAAAACAGGAAGGTTTTCTCAGACCTGGCCAAAGACCGGGACTCGGCGGTCTATCTGGAGGACTATGCGGATTGAGCTGTCCCTATCATCGGCGGCACGATCCTTACGAGAGCCGATTTTGTTATCATGGGCAGGTATGAAAAAACGTTCCGGCCAGACAGGCGCGCAGTGGCCGTTATACCTGACGCTGCTGTTTATTGTAGGGCTCTTCCTGCTGCCGCCGGCGCTGAGGGGTGACTGGCCGGGCCTGCTCAAGCGGGCGGCCTTCGCGGCGGCTTTTTGTATTTTATGGGGCGCCGGGGCTTGGGCGGAAGCCCGGCTGAAAGGTCGCCGCCGCGGCTGAACCGCCTTGAGCCCGCGGCAGCGGAAATAAAAAAGGCCTCCCTTGCGGGAGGCCTTTTTATTGGTGAAAGCGCCTTATTTCAGGTGCTTGCCAAGGATGCCGGCCAGTTCGAACATCGTTATCTGGGGCTTGCCGAACATCTTCAGGAGCTTTTCGTCAGCGTTGATGTTGCGCTTGTTGACCTTGTCCTGGAGACCGTTCTTCTTGATGTAGTCCCAGATCTTCTTGACCGCGGTGGGGCGGGCGACGGGCTCATTGCCTATGACGGCGCCGAGTTCCGCGTCCGGCTGCATTTCTTTCATGAATTTAGGGTTTGCCATGTTAATATCTCCTTAAAATTATCCGCTAATCGGTGTTGGCGGAAAGCGGGTATGCCTAGATACTAGCATAAAAACCGCCTTTAAGTTGTATCATTTGTACAGGAGATAAGGAGATTTACCGTGGAAATCAAGCCCTGTTTGCCTTATAATTCGAGGATAGACGGCCGCAAGCTGCTGCGGCTGCCGGGGGGGCCTTCCGCCTTCAAGATCTACTATGTAAGCATACCCGGCAGGGAGAACCCCGGCCGCTACGATTGGGCCTTTTCTTCTTTGAAGCCGGCTGAATTTGAAGCCGGGCTGGCGAAACTGGCCCCGGAGGGGGTGGGCTTTGTTACCGCCTTTCCCCATATCACCAAGATCTTCCGCTTCGCCCCTTCGGGAGAGACCATTCTGCACGTCAAAGCTTTCAAGACCCCCGGGCTGGAACCCCTGGACCTGGGCCGGCCTGACGGCTATCTGGAATTCGCCTGTTACGCTGAGGCGGCTATAGCCGGGGATGAATACGGCAAATGGGCCTCTGCGGCGACGGTTGAAGACTACCTAACCTTTTTCAGCCCGTTCGAGGGCGGCGGCATACTGGACAATACTAAGCTGGCGGCCTATGCCGGGGGGAAATAAGCCCCGCTGAGTTTTTATGGCCCTTAAACCGATCTTTCTTGCGCTGCTATTGGCTGCGCCTGCTTCGGCCGCCGCAGCCGAAATCACGGACCGCCACGGGCTGCCGCTGCGGGTGCGCTCCGGGGAAGCGGCTGTTTCCCCGGTGAAGCTGCAGGAGATCTCCCCGTGGCTGATACTGGCCACGGTGGCCGCGGAGGACAAGCGCTTCTTTTCGCACGGCGGGGTGGACCTGCGCTCGGTGGCACGGGCCGTTTGGCAGAATTCCAGGGAAGGCCGCGCCGTTTCGGGGGCTTCCACCATAACCCAGCAGTTGGCCAGGGCGCTACGGCCGCGTCCCCGCACCTTGAGGGGCAAGCTCTCCGAGATGTTCTCCGCCCTGCGGCTGGAGGCGGAGGCCAGCAAGGAAGAGATCCTGGAGGGCTATTTCAACGGGGTGTCCTACGGCCCCCGGCTTACCGGGGCGGAGGCGGCCGCCCGGGACTATTTCGGCCTGCCGGCCAAAGACCTGAGCCTGGCCCAGGCTGCGCTGTTGGCCGGCCTGCCCAAGTCTCCCGTAAATTACGACCCGCGCCGCAACCCGAAGGCGGCCTTCGCCCGCCAGCGGCTGATACTGCGCCGCTTGCTGGACCTGGGCCTGGCCGACGAGGAAAATTACCGGCTGGCCCTGGCCGAGGCGGTAACGGTGCGGCAGAAGGAAATCCTTTTCGAAGCGCCGCATTTTACGCGCTACGTCCTGGCGCGCTCCGTCCCGGGCAGGCTTAAGACCACGCTGGACAGCCGCGCGCAGGAGGCGGCGGCGCGGGCACTGAAGAACCACCTGGCCTCGCTGTCCGCCGCGCACCACGTCACCAACGGCGCGGCGGTGGTGATAGACAACGCCACCGGGGGCATACTGGCCTGGGTGGGCTCGAACGATTTCTTCGACGAGGCGGACGCCGGCCAGGTGGACGGCGTGACCGCCCTGCGCCAGCCGGGCTCGGCGCTGAAGCCTTTCCTCTACGCGCTGGCGCTGGCCCGGGGCGCGCGGGCCTCGGACCTGGTGGAGGACGCGCCCCTCTACGCCGCCGGCGGCCACGCCCCGCTGAACTACGACAAGACCTACCACGGCGCGGTCCGCCTGCGCGAGGCGCTGGCCTGCTCTTACAATGTACCGGCGGTGCGGCTGGCGCAGGCGCAGGGAGTGCCGGCCTTCCTGGCCAAGCTCAGGGATTTCGGCTTCGAGTCGCTCGACAGGACGGCGGAGCATTACGGCGAGGGCCTCGCGCTGGGCAACGGCGAGGTGCGCCTGCTGGAACTGGCCAACGCCTACGCGGCGCTGGCGCGGGGCGGCATCTGGCTGCCGGCCCGCTTCGCCGACGGCCCCGCCGCCGGGGCCCGCCGGGCCATAGGCCGCGCCGAAGCTTATATAGTGACCAGCATGCTGGCCGACAATTCCGCCCGGGCGCCGGCCTTCGGCCTGAACTCCGCTTTCAACCTGCCCTTCGACTTCGCCGCCAAGACCGGCACCACCAAGGATTACCGTGACAACTGGGCCGCGGGCTATACGCCGGAATGGACCGCGGGGGTGTGGGTGGGCAACTTCGACGGCTCGCCCATGCGGCGCGTTTCGGGCATCAGCGGCGCGGCCCCGGCGCTCAAAGAGATCGCGCTGGCCATGAAGAAACTTTACGGCTCCTCTCCTTTCGCGCGGCCGCCCGGGATAAAGACGGTGCGGGTCTGCCCGGTTTCAGGCCTGCCGCCCTCGCAGTTCTGTCCTTCTGGCATGGACGAGGTCTATACCGCTGGCAATTTGCCGCGGGGCCAGTGCGGCGCGCATTTGCCGCCTGAAGAGAAGCCGGCCCCCGCCGAAAAGCTTTCAGTCAAATTCCCTTCCGAAGGCGATATCTTCAGGCTTGACCCGCAGACGCCGCCGGGCGCGCAGGCGCTGTTCCTGAAGGCCGCCGGCGCCGAGGGTGAAATAGTCTGGACCGTGGACGGGGGAGAACTGCCGGAGAGTGGTCCCTCGGTAGCCTGGCCCCTGTCCCCCGGCCGCCACACAGTTTCCTTTAAAACCACGCGGGCCGGACACCCGGCCGCCGCCCGGCCGGTCCGCTTCACCGTTACAAAATAGCGGGGCGCAGTCTTTGGCATTTAAATTGTCCTGCATACGGGAAAACCTGGGCAGAAAAAATAAAATATACTTATCCGGCGGCTGGAAAGAGGTTCTAAGGAGAATATTATGAAACTTAAGATATCGGTTTTTCTGGCGGCGCTGGCGTTTTCGCCGGCGGTCCTGTGCGCCGCCGTGCCTGAAGGACAGCCCGCGCCGCAGGCGGCCATGAAGGTGTTGTCGGGCGGCGCGGTCAAAGACTTCCCCGGCTGGAGCGCCTACAAGGGCAAGGTGGTGGTGCTGGAGTTCTGGTCCACCGACTGCGCCCCCTGCGTGGCGAATATCCCGCACCTCAACACTCTGGCCAAAGCGTTCAAAGGGAAACCTCTGGAATTCATCTCGGTAACCCCCGAGAAGGCGGATATAATTACCAAATTCCTAAAAAAGCGCCCGATAGAAGGCGTTGTGGGCGTAGAAGGGTATAGCCTGTGGAAGGCTTTCGGAGTGAACACCATGCCGCAGACCGTGCTGATAAGCAAGACCGGCGCGGTGCTGAGATACACTTCCCCCGAGGAACTTACTGAAAAGGCGCTCGCCAAACTGCTCGACACCGGGTCCGCGGCGGACATCAAGCGCATGATTTTAACCCAGGACGCCGTGCCCGTGAAAGAGACAGAGGCGCTTTTCGAGGTGCGCGTCTCCAGCGTGCCCGACGATGCTGGCGTAGAATATGGGCGCAAGACGAGCGGCGGCTCGGTGGAGCTGGACTTCAGGGGCCTGCCCCTGGGCCAGCTGCTCGCCGAGGTTTATGGCACTACGCAGAAACGCATCGAGATTTCTTCCGGCCTGCCTCCGCAAAAATTCGGTTTCGTGGTGCGGGGCCCCAGGGCTTCCGAGGGAACGCTGAAGCCGCTGCTCAAGCAGGCTATAATGGCCGCCTACGGCGCCAGCGTGAAGAGCGTGAGCGCCGAGCGGCAGGTGCTGCTGCTGCAATACGACAAGGACGCCCCCCACGGCGGGCTGATCCCGTCCGAAACCCCCGGCCGCTCGCGCCGCGAAGGCTCCGGGAGCTTCCGCTGCACCGGCTCCGCAGTCCTCGACCTGGTGAAGGTGCTGGAGAAACATTTCGGCCTGCCCATTAACGACGAGACGGGGCTGTCCGGCAAGTACGATATGACGCTCGCCTGGACTTCCGGCGACAAGGACTCGCTGGCCGCCGCCCTCAAAGCCGAACTGGGCCTGAGCCTGGTCCCCGCCAACCGGACCATCGAGGTGCTGCAGGTCTTCCCCGGAGAGACTGCCGGCCAATAAAACTGTCCAGGGAAACCGCAATGTTAACGCTCCTGCTTTCGCTCCTGCTTCCGCTGCCGGCCCACGCCGGGCACGTGGACGCGTCCCTGCTTTCGGCGGCCTCCGCCGCCCGGCCCGGCGAAAGTTTTACAGCCGGTCTGAAGCTGACCATGCGCGGCGGCTGGCACGTGTACTGGCGTAATGCCGGTGACGCCGGCACGGCGCCGAGCCTGGCCTGGAACCTGCCCGAAGGGTGGAGTGCCACGGACTTGGGCTGGCCCGCGCCGAAACGCCTGGAGTTCCCTCCGCTGACCAACTTCGGCTACTCCGGGGAGGTTATACTTCCCCTGACGCTCACCGTCGCTCCCGGCGCGAAGCCCGGGTCCCGGGCGGTTCTGCGCGCCAGGGCGGAGTGGCTGGAGTGCCTTGAAACCTGCGTGCCAGGCGCGGCTGAACTGGTTTTGCCCGTGCGGGTGGCGGCGGTTTCGGGCGAGCTCGCTAACGACGCGGCCGTTTTGGCGGCTGCCCTGGCCGCTCTGCCGCAGCCCTACGCCGAGGCCGCTGCGGAGCGCGACGGAAACACGGTCAGGCTCCGGCTGAAGGGGCGCCACCCGCTGGCCGAGTTCTTTCCCGCCGTGCCGGATTTCTTTTCCAACGCGCGCTCGGCGGTAAGCGTGAGCCCCGCGGAAACCGAACTGGAGCTGAACCTTGAGCAGGGGGGGGAAATCCCCGCCAGGGTAGAGGGCGTGCTGGTGCGGCCGGGTTTTCCCCCGGCCGAGGTCTCGGTCCCGATAGAGGCCTCCGGGTCTTCTTCGCGTTTTCTGCTGCTGGCTTTTGCGGGGGGGCTGCTGCTCAACTTGATGCCCTGCGTGCTGCCGGTGCTGGCCTTTAAGGCGATAGGGCTGCTGAACCGGAAAGACCGGCGTCCCGCCCAGGCGCGCCTGGAGTCGGCGGCCTACGCGGCCGGCATGCTGCTCTGCTGTGAAGTCCTGGCCCTGGCGCTGCTGCTCTCGCGCCGCGCCGGCGAGACGCTGGGCTGGGGCACGCAGTTCCAGTCGCCGTGGCTGGTGGGCGCGCTGGCGGCGCTGTTCGTGTTCGCCGGCTTGAGCCTGTTCGGAGTTTTCGAATTCGGCGCCAGGTGGATGGGAGTGGGCTCCTCTCTGTCTTCCCGCGAAGGCCTGGCGGGGGCTTTCTTCTCGGGCGTGTTCGCCATGGCCGCCGGCGCGCCGTGCACGGCCCCGTTCATGGGCGCCACCCTGGGCTGGGCCATGACGCGCCCGGCCCCGGAAGTGCTGGGCGTTTTCGGGGCCCTGGGCCTGGGCGCGGCGGCGCCGTACGCCTTCTTGTCTTCGTGGCCAGCGCTTATCCGGCTGCTCCCGCGGCCGGGCAACTGGATGATCACCCTCAAGAAGCTTTTATCCCTGCCCCTGTTCGCCACCGCCGGGTGGCTGCTGTTCGTGCTCTGGCGGCTGCTTGCCCCGGCGCCCGCCCAGCAGGACGCGCTGTGGCGGTCCTGGTCGCCGGAGGCCGTGGCGGCGGCGCGCGCCGCCGGGGATACCGTGGTGGTGGATTTTACCGCCGCCTGGTGCCTGTCCTGCCAGGCTAACGAGCACGCCGCGCTGGCCGATTCCGAAGTGCGCGCGGCCCTGGCCCGCCCCGGAGTGGCGGCCTTCCGCGCGGACTGGACCGGGCGCGATAAAAAAATACAGGAAGAGCTGTCCAGGTACGGGCGCAACGGCGTGCCGCTTTACGTGGTGCATCCCGCCGGCGGCCCCGCCGTCCTGCTGCCGGAACTGCTGACCCCCGGGATACTGCTGGACGCCCTGGCGCCCGCCGCCGGCGGCCCCGGCCGTTCCTGAAACCGGCTTTTACCGCCGCCACAAATAAAAAACCCCGGTTTGAGCCGGGGTTTCTTATTTGCGGCGGTTCGTGCTAGTTAGCGGGAACCAGGGATTTGAGCATCTCGAAGGCCGGGGAGGCCTTGGCTATGCGGGCCGCTTCGGCTTCGGGAGAAATCGCCGCCTTGGTGAAGGGGGAAGTGATGGCCGACAGCTTGGTCACGTCCTCGCCGCGGCAGGCGTCCGAGGCGCACACATTGGAGACGCGGCAGCCGCCCTTGTAGACGTAGTCGTTCTCGCCGCGCACCAAAATGCCCTCTATCACGCCGGTCCTGGCGTTGAACACCGCGGAGCCCGAGTTGCCGCCGTAGGTGTCGAGGTTGGCCACGTAGTAGCCCTTGGGAGAGGCGTCGCGCACGGTGGCGCCGCCCGCTATCTTGGTGGGCAGGCCGGCCGGGTGGCCGATGACCACCAGCGGGTCGCCGTTCTTCACGGTGTCGGCGGCGTTATATTTAAGCGGCTCGTGGCCGGTCACTTTGCGGTCCAGGCGTATCAGCGCCCAGTCGGCGCCGGTGCCAACCTGCTCGCGGCCGATGAGCTGCGAGCAGCCGTAAACTTCAGAGGCGGCCACGCTGTCGGGCATTACGCCCTTCTGCTTTACCGCGAAACCGAACACGAACTTCATGCCTTTGCAGGCCTCGGCGGTCTTCACGCAATGGCCGGCGGTCATGATGATGTCGGGGGCCACCAGGGAGCCGGAGCAGAAGGCGCCGGTAACCTGTTCGTAGAAGGGCTCTTCCTTGCAGAGGCCGTAGGAGTCGGCGTAGGACTCGGTGGTGAGGAACGCCTTGGGGCCGTTAATGTACACATCGCCGCCCTGGAACAGGCCCACGGTGGAGTCGGCCAGCTTGAGCAGCTTGGAATCGGAAACCTGGTAGATGTCCAGGCGGTCGTCGGCGCCGTAAATTACTTTGTCGGCGGAATAGGCGGTGCCTGCGCAGAGCGCGAGGGTCGCGGCGAATAGTGCGGTTTTCTTCATGTGTTGCCTCCGGTCAATTGACTATAGTCAAGATTTAACCTAATTGCAGGCAAAAAAGCAAGGCGGTGGGGACGTTGCTTAGTTTTTGAGTTGTTGCCGCCAACAACTCAAAAACTAAGCAACGTCCCCATATTATTCCGGGGGTTTTAAGTTTAGCGGGGAACTAATAGAGCCTGTGGTGCGTATTGTTCGGCAAGGTGTAGGAAACTCCCATCATTTCCGCGTAGTTGATGGTCTCGAAGCCGGAATCATTCCCGGCAGACAGCCTGATGCCTTTGCTGTTCATTGAAACCGACCCGGCGTCCCGCACATAACGGTTGAGCCGGTTGGGCATGGCGCTGTTTCCCCGGGTTGTGATCTGGAAGGTCACCCCCGGGTTGCTGCGGTGGATGTCGCGGAATTTGGCCAGCAATTCTATCTTGCTCCAATTGTTAATCATACGCGGTCCCTCCTTAAAAACTGTCAGTGCTTGATGACGGCGACGGCCTTGCCGTTTATCAGGAAGTCGTCGTCGGGATGCAGGTAGATGGGCTCGTAGTCGTAGGAGGAGTCAGCCTTCAGGATCACCTGGCCGTTGGCGCGGTCGTCGATGAAGCGCTTGATGGTGGCCTTGTTGTCGATGATGGCCAGCACGATGTCGTTGTCCCGTACGTCCTTGCGGTTGCTGTCGATGATAACGTAATCGCCGTCGTCTATCTTCTTGCCGGCTATCTCGGCGCGGTTCATCGACGAGCCGTTGGTCTTTATGGCGTAGAGGCCGGCCGGGCTGGCGCGGCCGAGCAGCCGCCCGGAGACGCGCAGGAAGCCCTCGAAGTTCTGCTCGGCGTACAGCGTGGCCGGGCCGCAGTTGGCCGTGCCTACTATAGGTATGGAGAAAAGGGAGGACGCCTCGGTCAGCAGGCCGCTCGCCAGGCCGGGCCGCAGTTTGGCCTTTTCCATCAGGCCATGCGCGCGGTCTATCGTGAAGAAGCCTTTCTTCTCGAGCTGCTGCAAATGATGCTTTATTTTTTGCGGCGACTCGGCGGGCAGGCCTATGGCGGCGGCCATCTCGCGCAGGCTGACCAGGGCCAGATTTGTTTCTTTGGAGAGGTTGAGGAGCTTCTCTTGTATAGGATGCATATATAAAGGATAATATATTAAACCGGTAAAGTCAATACCTCCTTAATACTTGACAGATGGGCGTTAATCAGCTATACTAAACAGGCAGGAGTGAGTTGCGCAGGGAATAAATGTTAACATAACAAACGTACCGGGCGGCCTTAAAAAATATTTTCTGGCCGAAAAGTTCCCGACACGCCCTTGTCGGGTTGGTCTGCTAGACTTTAAGGGAAGAATTTAGATTACGGAGGAAACACACAATGGCTAACGATGAAAAGAACAGGGCGCTCGAAGCGGCGCTCGCGCAGATAGAGAAGAGCTACGGCAAAGAGGCCATCATGAAGATGGGCGAGCGCGCGGGGCGCATGAAGATAGAGACCATCCCCACCGGCGCGCTGAGCCTGGACCTGGCGCTCGGCGTGGGCGGCCTGCCCCGCGGCCGCGTGATAGAGATCTACGGGCCGGAATCCTCCGGCAAGACCACGCTGACGCTGCACGTCATCGCCGAGGCGCAGAAGAAAGGCGGCATGGCGGCCTTCATAGACGCCGAGCACGCGCTGGACCCCGTGTACGCGCAGAAGCTGGGCGTCGACGTGGACAACCTCCTCATCTCCCAGCCCGACTCCGGCGAGCAGGCGCTCGAGATCTGCGAAAAGCTGGTGCGCTCCGGCGCGCTGGACATCATCGTGATCGACTCGGTTGCCGCTCTGGTCCCCAAGGCCGAGATAGAAGGCGAGATGGGCGACCTGCACGTGGGCCTGCAGGCCCGGCTGATGAGCCAGGCGCTGCGCAAGCTCACCTCCATCGTGGCCTCCACCAAAACTTCGGTGATGTTCATCAACCAGCTGCGCCACAAGATCGGCGTGATGTTCGGCAACCCCGAAACCACGCCCGGCGGCCTGGCGCTGAAGTTCTACTCCTCGGTCCGCCTGGACATCCGCAAGATAGAGACCATCAAGCACGCCGACGTGGTAACCGGCGCGCGCATAAGGGTGAAGGTGGTAAAGAACAAGGTGGCCCCTCCCTACCGCCAGGCCGAGTTCGAGATGGTCAACGGCGAGGGCATCTCTACCGAGGGCTGCCTGCTCGATATGGGCGTGGAGACCGGCCTGCTGGAGAAAAGCGGCACCTGGTACATCTATAAGGGCGACCGCATAGGCCAGGGCCGCGAGAACGCCAGGACCTATCTGAAGACCAACAAGAACGTGGCGCTCGAGATAGAGACCGAACTCCGGAGCCGCTTCCTCACGCCGGGGCTGAAGCCCGGCCTGATGAACGTCACGCCGGAGGCGGCGGCCGCCAAGGCGGCGGAAAAGGCCGAGCGCAAAGAAAAGTACGCTAAGAAATAGATGCGCCCTTTAGCGGCGGATTTCTCGCGTCACCTCGGGATGGAGCGGGGCCTGGCAAAGAACACCTGCCTGGCCTACTCCGGGGATACCGAAGCCTTCCTGGCCTATTGCGAGGCCAGGAAGACTGACCCCGCTCTGGCGGAGCCGCCTTTCGTGGAGGGTTACCTCTGGTCCCTCAAGAAAGGCGGTTTGGGCCCGGCCTCTATCTTCAGGAAAACCGAAGCGCTGCGCGCCTTCTACCGCTACCTGCGGCTGGAGGGCAAAGCGCAGAAAGATCCCACCGCCAATTTCCGCGCTCCCAAATTGCCCCGCAAGGTGCCGCGCTTCCTGGCCCGGCGCGATATGGAAAAACTGCTGAGCTACCCGGCCGGCGAGGCCTTCGCCAAGGTGCGGGCCGCGGCGGCCATCGAACTGCTCTACGCCTCCGGCATAAGGGTGTCGGAACTGCTGGGCCTGCGCCTGGAATCGGTGAATTTTCAGCAGGGCTGGCTGCGCGTATTCGGCAAGGGCGCAAAGGAGCGGATGGTGCCGGTGAACGCCGCGGCGCTGGGCCGGCTGAAGGAATACCTGTCCTCGCGGCAGCAGAAGTTCGGCGGCCAGGCCGTGGACGACGAACTGTTCGTGAACCGCTCCGGCATAAAGCTGAGCCGCCAGCAGATGTGGAAGGATATAGTTACTTTCGGCCGGGAAGCGGGGGTGGAGATAAAGCCGCACCCCCATTTATTCCGGCACACCTTCGCCAGCCACCTGGTGCAGGGCGGCGCCGACCTGCGCTCCGTGCAGGAGATGCTGGGCCACGCCAGCCTGAACACTACCCAGATCTACGCCCACGTGGACAAGGGCGACCTCAAAAAAGCCCACGACAAGTTCCACCCCGACAAGTAGGGGACGCTGCTTCCTATCTTCCTAATTATTCGAAACCAGGAGAATCCGCTATGTTTAGGAAGATAGGAAGCAGCGTCCCCTCGCAAGTCCTTGCCAAGCGGTTTTCCTAGCGATATAATTAGGTCCCTGATGAAACCGCCAGTATTCGACAAGGAGCGCCGCCTCTATTACAGGCCCGGCACTTGCGACAACCTCGTTACCGACGAGGTCTTCGGCGGCCGGGTCTACTCCCGCCCCGGCTTCGAGATTGGCGAAGGCTGCCTGGTAATTGACATAGGCGCAAATATCGGGGCTTTCGCCCTCTACGCCCTGCGGGCCGCCCCGGGGGTCCGGCTCTTCTGCTATGAGCCTGAGAGGAGCAATTTCGACCTTCTGACGCGCAACCTGGCGGAAGGCGGTTTTTCGGGAGCGAAGGCTTTCAACTGCGCCGTGCTGGACAAAAAAGGCCGGTCGCTTCTTTATAGCTCCGAGAACCAGACTTCCGGCTGCAGTTTTTTCCTGCGCGGAGAGTGCGCCGCCGAGGTGGAGACAGTGCCGCTGAAGGATATCTTCGACGAGAACGGCATACGGGCCTGCGGCTTTCTGAAGATAGACGCCGAGGGAGCCGAGCGGGCCATACTGGAGAACCTGCCGACTGCGTATTTCAGCCTGGTGGACCGGATAGTGCTGGAGTACCATAACTATATAAAGAGGGGGGACGGCCTGGCCCTGGCGGCGCTGCTTGGCCGGCGCGGCTTCGCCGTGGATTCGGTGCTCCCCAGCGACCGCGTCTTCGGGGCCGGGCTCATTTTCGCCCGCCGCGCCCGGGTCTCCAGGCTGCTGGCGGCCGTTAATTGTTTCAAATACCTGCTGGCCGTACCCAAAGCTTTTTATCTCCTGCTGGCCGGGCTGCGGTCGGGCAGGATGCTCACCAGCTGACCCGGCCGTTTCCGCCGCTATTATGAAAGACCTGTTCCTGGATAAAATTTCCGGTTTGCCCGGCAGGGTAGAGGCCGACGGTGAGGCTATAAAAAAACTGTGCCGCCTGCCGGTGGTGCTTTACGGTGACGGCTGGTACGCGCCCTATGTGCGGGAGTACCTGGCGCGGTTCGGGGCAAAGGTGGCGGGCTGTTTCGCGGACGACGGGTTCACCGCTTCTCCGGGCACGGTCTCGCTCGCCGAGATAGGGCGGCGGTTCGCTGAATTCAACGTCGTCATAGCTTTCGCGGATTTCAGGCTGGCCAGGAAGAAGTTGGAGGCGAAAGCCTGCGGGCAGATCGCGGGGATCTATTTCTTCGACGCGATGGCCGCAATGCCGGGCAATACCCTCGACCGCGAGTTCGCGCGGCGGCACAGGGAGCAATTCGGCGCGGTTTACGGGCTGCTGGCCGACGACCTGTCCAGGGAAACCTACGCCGCCTTCCTGGGCGCGAAGCTGGGCGGCGATCCTGAAAGGCTTTACGAGGTCTGGCGCAAGGACCAGTATTTCCCGGAAGGCCTGATCAGGCTTTCGGAACGCGAAGTGTTCGTGGACGGCGGGGCTTATACCGGGGACACCTTGCTCGCTTTCCTGCGAAAAACGAAAAACAAATATGCAAGGTGCTGCGCCTTCGAGCCTGAGCCGGAAAACGCGGCGAAGCTGGCGGCGCTGGCCGGCCGGCAGCGGTTCAGGGACGTCAGCATAATCAACAAGGCGCTGTGGAGCGGGGCAGAGACGCTGCGCTTCAGCGGGGCGGCCGGGGCTACCGCCTCCGCACTTTCCGCGGCAGGGGCCGCGGCCGTGGAGACGGACACCATAGACCGGGCTGCTCCCGACGCCACGTATATCAAGCTGGACGTCGAGGGCGCCGAGCTGGAGGCTTTAAGGGGCGCGGCCGGAACCATCCGGCGCAACCGTCCCAAGCTGGCGGTCTGCCTGTATCACAAGCCGGAGGATTTGTTCGAGATCCCGCTGTACATCCAATCGCTGGCGCCGGACTACAGGTTCTTCCTGCGCCAGCACCAGCCGGTTTCGTGCGAGCTGGTCCTGTACGGGGTAACCGGGGACACAATACTTAATTCCTTTAAAAAACGCGATTAAGTATGATGTTCATATATCCATAGGCGCACAGACAAGGAACAGACCGGCTATGACGCTTACCGACCTTTTTATGACGCTGACCGTACCCGTGCTGGCCATCGTGGTTATTTTCGGGAAGGATTTCGTCGGCCATTTGAAAGAAAAAGAGCAGGCAGATCCGTCTAAGCTCGTCCTGACTTTCTACCAGGCCAAGATAGCGCCGCTGATATTTCTGGCGATTTTTGCCGGCATCCACTATGTGCTGATCCTGGAGGTGGCGCGGCACGTCACTGAGCCGGTCATGCGCTTCATTTACGGCGCCCTGCTGGCCCTGCCGGTTTACACTATGTGTGCGGTGGCCCTGGCCCTGTACTACCTGGTCGTCCGCTTCAGGAGCCGGCGGCGTGAGTAAAGCCCGCGCGAGGGCTGGCATAGCGGAAGCGGCCTAATATATATAAAATAAGAACGGCACCGGCTGCGCCCTTATGATAGAAGATCAGAACGACCTTTTGGATTCCCGCATCAAGCTGCACGACAGGCACCGCTTCGAGATAAAGCTCGACATCGACCTGGACGCCTCGGCCAAGAGCTCCTACGAGGTGGAGACCTACTTCTTCATCCCGCGCGCGCTCAACGTGGGCCCGCACAACTACGGCAAGGAAAAATTCTACAACGCCAGCCAGCGCTATATCCGCTGGCGCACGCCCAAGATCAGCCTCGGCAAGCTCTGCGACCCGGCGCTGTCCACCTCGCCGCTGAACCGCGTGCGCGAGGACCTGGGCCGCGTGCTGTCCGGGGCGGGGGACGCCGGGCTGGCCGACAAGATCTGCGACGAGCTGCGCCTGCTGGGCTGCATCATCCGCGGCGAGATCCGCGACTACGTGAAGGTCTTCGCGGAGGGCCTGGCCACCTACAACCGCGCCGTGCCCGCCGCGCAGCGCAAACTGTTCGTGGGCGAAGGCCTGGAGAATTTCCTCGGCGACCTGAAGGCGCTGGAGGCCGCTCTTTCTTCGCTGAAGGCCGAGATCTCCGACCCGGCCGTGCCGCTGAAGGTGCGCGAGACCATGGCCTTTTTCGACGAGTACGTAAGCCTGATCCTGGAAGAGTACCTGACCTCGCTGGTGGAGGCGCTGCGCGCCGCCCCCGGGGCTAAAGAGCGCTTCGGGGACATCGAGAAGGGCGTGCTGGCCATAGTGACCGCCCAGAACCGCTACCGGCAGGCCATGCGCTACCCGTCCGTGCTGGTGCCCGGCTCCTCCAACGAGACCATAATCTACCGCCGCGGCGTGCTGAAGAAGTTCATGTCCGGGGTCCTTTACCTCAAGGCGGAGTTCTCCGAGTGGGAAAGCCTGACGCAGGTCTTCTTCGGTCTGGCCGCGGGCGGCGCGATGCTGTTCGCGGTGCTGGTGACGCTCTTCTTCCAGAGGCGCTACGCCATGGACAGCATGCCCTTCGTGCTGGCCGTGGTGGTGAGCTACATCTTCAAGGACCGCATAAAAGACTGGCTGAAGCTGCTGTTCTCCAAAAGCCTCACGCGGTGGATCTCCGACCGCAAGATAGACATCCTGGACTCCTCCTCCGGCGGGGCCAGCATCGGCCTGCTCAAGGAAGCCGTCACCTTTATCCCAGGCCGCGACGTGCCGCCGGACATTTCGCGCCTGCGCCGCATAGACAATATCACCTCGGTCGACGAGGAGGGCAAGCCGGAGCGCGTGCTGAAGTACAAGAAGGAGATCCTGCTCTATCCCGAAGTCATAATAAAGCGCCACGAGCGCCGCCGCGACCTCAACGATATCATGCGCTTCAATATCCGCGACCTGGTGGAGCAGGCCGACGACGCCGAGGTGGACTACCCGTACGTGGACCCGGCCGACGGCCAGGTGCGCTCGGCCGCCTGCTCGCGCGTCTACCACATGAACATGGTGCTGAAGTACACTTATTTCAACAGGGCGGAAAAGGTCAGCCTCTATTACGAGCGTATCCGCATCGTGCTCAACAAGGAAGGCATCGTGCGGCTGGAAGAAGTTAAGGCCGCCTGAGGCCCCGGAGACTAAATGGAAATCAACGCGATAGGCATACTGGGGTCGAACACCACCGGCGCGGGCGCGGCGGAGCTGTTCGTCAAGAACGGCTTCCAGGTGAGGCTCTACGACGACTTCAAGGATAGCCTCAACATCGCCCTGGCCAAGATCTACTGGTCCCTGAAGCTGGCCGGCAAGGAAGAGCTGGCGGGCAACATCGAGGGCATACAGGACCTCTCCAAGTTCAGCGGGGCGGACATCGTGATAGAGGCCGCGTCCAAGTCTATCGACGAGCGCCGGCTGCAGTTCACCAAGCTCCGCAAGTTCCTGGACCAGAACTGCGTGGTGGCGGCCCGCTGCTCCGTGCAGCCCTTCGGCGAGTTCATCAACGAGAGCGAGCTGCCCAAAGAGCGGACGCTCGGTTTCCACTTCATCAAGCCGGTGCGGACGAACCCGCTGGTGGAGGTGGTGCGCACCGACCACACCAAGGACGAGTTCCTGGAGGCCGCGGCCGGCCTGCTGCGCAAGATAGGCAAGACGCCCGTGATCATAAAGGACAACCCGGGGCAGATAGTAGAGCGCCTGGCGCGGCCTTTTATCCTGTCCGCGCTGCGGCTGATGGAGTCCGGCAAGGGCTCCCCGCACGAGATAGACTCCGCCTTCAAGGAAGTGTCCGGCGCGCCGGCCGGCCCTTTTGAAATGGCGGATTTCGCCGGCCTGGATTCCGACTACGCGGCTTCCGACGCCATCTACAACGCCCTCGGCCGGCCCGAGCGGCTGCTGCCCTCGCAGGTGCAGCAGCGGCTGGTGCAGTACGGCCAGCTGGGACGCAAGTCCACCATCGGCTTTTACATTTACGAGGAGGGGCGCATAGTGGGCGAGAACCCGATACTGCCCAACCTGGTTAAATACCTCGGCCTGAAGAAAACTTTCAAAGAGGACATCTTCGCTGAGCTGATGCGCCCCGTGGTGGCTGAGGCGAAGCTGCTGGCCTCCGAGATCATGGCCTCCGAGTACGACATCGAGACGGCGGTCAAGCTGGGCTTCGGCTGGCCCAAAGGGCCTTTTGCCTACAGCCGCGACATGGCGCACATGCTGGAGAAGAAGAAGGTGTCGGAGTTCGACAAGCTGGATACTTTTTAGAGCGGGGGGCGGTATGCTGCTGTTCGAAAAAATACTTAAATTATTCGGTTCGTTCTTCTCCGGCGAGCCCGGGGCCGGGACCGTGCTGCTGGTAAAGACCGTGCATTCGCCCAACGGCAAGCAGCGGGTCTGTTTCTTCCACCGCAAAGAGGACGGGATCTACGGCTACCGCGAGGAGCTCTACGACGACAAATCCATGGAGGCCGTCTGGATCCCGATGAAGCACGGCCATGTGGAGGAATACGCAAGCATGGACGAAGCCGTGGCCGCGGCCAGGGCCGAGGTGCTCTGGCTGCACCTGGTTATCTGAAGGGCGCCGCCGCAAATAAAAAACCGCGGGAGGCCCCGCGGTTTTTTATTTGCGGCGCCCCGGTCAGCTTAGATAGCCCATCAGCCGGTACACCAGCTTCGCCGCCGTGAGTTCGCTGATATTGGAACCCCTTACCGGCGCCACTTCCACCAGGTCCACGCCCACCACCTTCTTTTTTTTGCAGACGGCCTTGAAAAGCTTCAGGGCCTCGTACCAGCCGAAGCCGCCGGGCTGCGGCGTGCCGGTGCCCGGCATCACGGACGGGTCGAAGCCGTCGGCGTCTATAGTCAGGTAGACCGTATCGGTCAGCTCGCGCAGCACGTCCCGCTCCAGCTTAGCCATATCCAGGTTCTCGTGCATCAGGTGCGTGATCACGTTGCCGGCGTTGTGATATTGTTTCTCGTCCAGGCCCACGCTGCGTATGCCCACCTGCACCACGCGGTTGGTGCGGGAGGCCGGGTAGACGGCGCAGGCGTGGCTGTGCCGCGAGCCGTGGTAAGCTACGCGCAGGTCGGCGTGGGCGTCGAAATGCAGTATCGAAAGATTTTTGTGGCGCCTTATGAAAGGCGGCAGCAGGGCCTGGGTAATGCTGTGTTCCCCGCCTATGAAGAAAGGCAGGGACTTGGCGGAGGAGAGCAGCCCCTCCACCGTCTTTTCCAGGCTGGGAAAGAACTTTGCTTCGGGCAGGGCGCAGTTGACCGGTGAGGCCGTGAAAATGCCCCTGCGGCAGGTCTCGGCCTTGGTCTCTTCGTCCCAAAGCTCCAGCTGCCAGGAGGCGTCTATCACCGCGGCCGGGCCTTTGGCGGTCCCTTTGCCGTAGGAGACGGTCTTCTCGTAGGGGACCGGCAGTATGGTGAAGGCCGCTCCCTCGGGCCCGCGCAGCTCGCCGAACATGAACTGTTTTTTAGCCGGTTTGAAGATCATGGTTACCTCTTAAAACTACCGGGTCCCTTCGCCGGACCCGTCAGGCGCCGGAAATCTTAGAACAGGAAGACGGCGGCGGCCACGGTGGTGGTCCAGACGCCTTCGGTCCCTATGGCGGACTGGGTGATGTTGGCGGCGCGCACGATCTTGCCGCTCAGCTTCCAGATCTCTTCTTTCTGGTCCCAGGTGGTCTCGCTGCCGAACTCTACGCCCTGGATGGTGGATAACATCATGGCCGCCAGGTCTTCTGCGTAGTCGCCGGTCTTCTCGTCGGTCTCGCCGAAAGTGTGGTGCTCCGAGATGTAGCCGTAGTGGGAGCGGTCCTTCGGCACGGCCAGGCCCACCGAGGAGGCTATCAGGCGGTGGTTCTCCTTGATGGTGTTGCGGCTCAGCACGCAGTGCAGGATCTGCCCGTCCTTGAGCTTCTCTATGCCCTTCTTGGCCGGGATCACCTTGCAGTAGGGGGGGAAGATGCTGGAGACGTGCACAAGATTGTACTTGGCTATCTTGGCGTCACGGAGGGCCTCCTCGAAGCTGGCCAGCTTTTCTTTGTGGCGGCCGAGGCCCTTGGTCAGGAACACTTCTTTGGGGACAAGGTGTAGCATGCTTCAATTATATTAAATAGGGACGGCAAAAAAATACCGCGGGCGCGGGCCCGCGGTACTCTTTGCCGGGTCGCCCCGGGGCTACTTGTTCACGTGTATCACCTTGGCCGGCGGGAAGCCGTTGAACCAGGTGGAGGACGCGTGGCTGTACGCGCCCATGTTGGTGCTGTACATCAGCTCGCCCAGCTGCAGGTCCGTGGGCAGGCTCATCGAGGAGGAGATCACGTCCAGCGCGTCGCAGGTGGGGCCGAACACGGCGCAGTTCTCCACCTTCTTGCCTTTGC
>Ga0154503_103_pt1 | contig 28091 bp, 18 predicted proteins | sample RifGroD2_FD_115982 | JGI IMG/M metagenome (GOLD analysis project Ga0154503, IMG submission 115982) | Elusimicrobia bacterium GWD2_63_28 | reverse complement strand
ATCTGCCAGACGCTCAGGTTGAAGCCGATGTCGCGGCCGAAGACGTTCTGGATATAGAAGAAGGCCGAGAGGATGACGACCATGAAGGCGATGCTCGACACCAGGCCTATCATGGCCTGGATGATGTTGAGCTCGATGGCGAGTTCCTGGCCCTTCATCCGCTTGCCCAGCACGAAGGCGGCCAGGAACATGCCGCCCATGGTCAGGTCCACGCTTTGTCCGAGCTTCAGCGTCACGTACGGAGTAGCCGCCGCGGCTACGGCGCACAGCAAACCTCCGAGCAGCAGCAACCGCCAGTTCAGTTCTTTCATGTAGTCACCTCAGGGTCCTCGATGCACTGAAATTTCGTTCTTAATATATTTATAATACAAAGAAATCCAGTTTTGCCGAAAGGCCGCCCCGCTCCGGGAGCCCCCCGGAGTCTTGCCTGGAATCTTTTTGTTTAATCTGGCCGGAGTGTGACTGACCGGGGTACGCTGATTCTTGAATTCTTATTAAGCCGGCACCGCGTCAGGCGGCGGGGCCGCCCATGCGCAGCCATTCGCGGAACAGCGTTCCGAACTGGCGGCATTCATGCGGCAGGAAATGGCCGCAGTCGTAGAAAGCGTGGTACTCGCTGTCCTTCAGTTTCGTAGATAGCTTGAACTGGTCGATATAGCCCGTCAGCGTATCCTGCTGCCCCACCAGGAAGGTGGTGCTGGATTCTATGCTCGCCGGCTTGATCTTCAAATTGGCGGCCGTGGCGCGCCTGGCCAGCAGGGCCTGGTAAGTCAGCCGCCCGGGATAAAAACCGGAGGGGATGTCCGCCGTGTAATTCTGCAGCGTCTGCGCCGTCCGCTTCACGGCCAATTTCAGGTAGCGGGCGTCGGCGGTCTTCTTCTGGGCCTGCGTCAGCTCGTCGGTGATTATCGTGGGGGCGGACGGCCTTTTGATCTTCGTCTTGTCCGTGCAGACCGGCGGGGCTATTAGAAACAAGGAGGGGAAGCGGATCTTCTCCGCCAGCTTAAGCGCGACGAAGCCGCCCAGGGAGTAGCCGACCACGGCGGGCGGCCTGGTGAAATTCCCGCGGAAGAAAGCCGCGGTGTCTTCCAGCAGGGCGTGCATGTTGGCCCGCGTCAGCGGGGAGTCGGAGGCCCCGTGCCCGGGGAAATCCGGGTAGACCCGGCGGTAATCGTCGTTGGCCCCGAGGAAATACGGCTCGAAGGTGTTCTTCATCGAGACATGGTCCACGGTGGCCCCGTGCAAAAACACTACGGGCCGGCCTTTTTCAGGTCCGGCATCGGCGTAGGCCATCCAGGTATTTCCGGTATCGAAGCGTTTCATCCCTTAACCTTGCTGTAGTATATCAAAGATTAACCTGGTAAAAATCAGGCTGTACAGGCTTGACAAAAAACAAACAAAGCAATAGAATTCCAGTGTAATGAACTCCTAGGGGTAGGGGCTTAATACTGCAACTGTAACGCAACACGCTGCTGATACCTGCATCAGTAGCCTCCGGCATTTGCCGTTCTATGCTGCCGGAAGCGTTGCCGCAGGGGGGGAATATGAAAAACACTAAAAGACGGGCCAGTCCCGCCGCGAAGCGCCGCCGCCGCACGAAGCGGAGCGGCGCTATTTCCGGCGCCGCGCTCTTCATGCGGCAGAACTTTTATTACCTTAAGCCGGAATCCCTCATAAGGACATCTATCCGCCTGGCTTGCGTAGCGGCTTAAGAGGGCTGTTTTTTGAAGCGGCGTCAGTACGGGAGGCGGCATGAGAGAAAAATATCTTTGGCTGGTGATAGCGGTGCTGCTGGCTTTGACGCTGGGCCAGTCCTGCTATATTTACGAGCAGAGGGTCTCGGCCGGTGAAAATTCCGGGCCGCCTCCGCTGCAGCCGGACATACATCAGCGGCTGTATTCCGAAAAATCCTACGACGCCCAGTGGGAGGAGTTCGAGAAATGGCGCGAGAAGGTGCACGGGCAGATAGGCCGCGGCGACCCCGTGCCGGAGCGGGATTTCGACATTTTCTTCAACGACCGGTTCTTCTCCGGCAAGTTCAGCCCTTTTACGGAAATAGAGCGGATACGGCGTGAAATGTCCGGCAGGTTCGAGCGGGCGGAGCGGCTGCTCTTCGACGGTTACTGGGACAAATGGTTCGAGCAAAGGATGCTGATGGGGGAATTCCGCACAGACGTCGTAAGAAGCGCCAGGGACGTTACTATCGGCATAAATATTCCCGGGCTGGCCGAGGACGGCCTGGATATAAATATAACGGACGAGCGGATAAAGATATCTTTCAGCGCCAGGACAGGATCCGCGGCGGACCTGCCCGGGGGCGGCGTGCAGCGCTCCGCCTACAGGAGCTATGTCAAAATACTGCCCCTGCCGGTGGACGCCGTGCCTGGCACCGGCAAGGTTAAGGTGGAGGGGGAGCGCGTTAAGATACGGTTCGACCTGAAAAAGACGGGCGTGAACCCTTGAGGTGAGGCTGTGCCCGCGCAGGGGGCCGGCCGGGGGGGCGGGACAATGAGAACAAGTTCGGAAAAAGTCGGGCTGCTGCTGGCGCATTTCTTCCTGGGGGACCGGGAGGCGCTGAGCGTTTCAGGCGCCGCCAGGCTTTCGGGCCTGCGCGCGGCAGAGGCCCGGGTATTGCTGGAGCTGCTGGCCCGGGAGGGGCTGCTGTGCCGCTCCAAAACTTCCCGCCGCGGGACTTTCCGCGCCGCTACAGGGGCGGCGCGCTATAAGCGCTGCCGGAAGGCGTTCTGCGGCCAGAGGAACATAAATTGAAGGCTTAAGATACAAGGGGCAAGGGGGGGGGATGCTGCGCAACATCAACAGCCTGAAAGGATACACGATACACGCCGCTGACGGCGAGCTGGGGACGGCGGACGAGTTCTATTTCGACGATAAGACCTGGGCTATCCGCTACCTGGTGGTAAAGACCGGGGGCTGGCTGTCGGGCCGGAAGGTGCTTATCTCAACGGCGGCGCTTAAACGGGAGCCCGACCTGAGGGCCAGGGCGCTGCCGGTTAACCTGACGCGCGAACAGGTGCGCAACAGCCCGGATATAGATACCGGGCAGACGGTTACGCGGCTGCATGAGCTGGAACTGCACAAGCATTACGCCTGGGCCTGGGTGGAAGGTTTCTACGCAGGCGGCATGTCCGGCGGCGCCGTTTTCCCGCTGAGGGAAGAAGAGGTAAAAAAAGAGGCGCGGCCGCCGTATCCTGAAACCCGCCTGCAGAGCACGCGGGCCGTAACCGGCTACCGCCTGCACGCCGCCGACGGGCTGATCGGGCACGTGGAAGATTACATCGTGGACGACGCTAAATGGGTTATCCGGTACCTGGTGGCCGGCACCGGCACCTGGCTGCCGGGCAGGAAGGTGCTGGTCTCGCCCCACTGGATAGAGCGCGTGGACTGGAAAACCTCGGAAGTCTTCGTGGCCCTGACGCGCCTGGCTATAGAGGCGAGCCCGCGGTTCGACCCTTCGCAGCCGGTCAGCGAAGACTACGAAAGCGAGCTCTATGACCACTACAGCCGTCCCGGGCTGGAGAAAGCCGGAGAGGGGGCAGTCGCGCAGCGGGCCGGGCGCGGTCGTTTTTAAATCAAAGGGGGGAGTCATGCTGATGATGAAAAGGGAAGAACTGAAGGAACTGACGGACGAAAGGACGGGGCCCTGCGTTTCAATCTATATGCCGACTGAAAAAGGCAGCATTGAAACCAGGCAGAACCCGGTAAGGTACAAGAAACTGCTGCGCGAGGCCGGGCGCAAATTGGCCGCGGCGGGGCTGAAGACCGCCGAAGCCGACGCCCTGCTGGCCCCCGCGCTGCCGCTGCTCGGCGACGGGCTATTCTGGCAGTACCAGCGCGGCGGGCTGGCGGTTTTCCTTTCAAAGAAGGTCAAGCGCGCCTACACGCTGCCGCTCAAATTCTCCGAAATGGCCGCCGTGGGCGACAGGTTCTGCGTGAAACAGCTGCTGCCGCTCTTCGCCGAGGACGGCAGGTTCTTCGTGCTGACGCTGAGCCAGCGCGCGGCGCAACTGTACCAGTGCAGCCGCTACAGCGTGGCCGAGGCCGACCTGCAGCATGTGCCCAGGGGTATCGCCGAGCTGCTCGAGCTCAACCGCGGCGAGAAACAGCTGCAGTTCCACGCGCAGACCGAGGGGCACGCCGGGGGGAACGGCCGGGCGGGCATGTTTCACGGCCACGCCGAGGATACCGACGAGGACAAGGATAACGTCCTAGTCTATTTCCACAGCGTGAACAAGGCCGTGAACGCCGTGCTCAACTCCCACGGGGGGCCGCTGGTGCTGGCCGGCGTGGATTACCTGACCCGCATCTACGAAAAAGCCAATACCTACCCGCGGCTCTGCGCCGGCCGCATAGCCGGCAACCCGTCGGACTTAAAGCCGGAAGAACTCAAGGACAGGGCCTGGGCGCTGGTGCAGCCTGGCTTCGAGGAAGGCGCGCGCGCGGCCGTCAGGCAGTACGAACAGCTGCAGGGAACTCCCAGGGCCTCCAACCACCTTAAGTCCATCCTGGAGGCCGCCAATAACGGCCGGGTCGCCGCGCTGTTCGTTTCGGCTAAGGAGCAGCGGTGGGGCTTCTACGACGAAGAGTCCGGCGTGCTGGACGTGCACCAGAAGGCGCAGCCCTGCGACCTGGAACTGCTGGATATGTGCGCCACGCGCACGCTGGACCACGGCGGGAAGGTGTACTCGCTGGAGCCGGACCGCATGCCGGGCCTGGCGCCGGCGGCGGCGATCTTCCGGTATTAACAGGCCGTTGCCAGAGGTTAAAACCGCCGGGAAGCCGGCGGTTTTAACTTTAGGCCGCCGGCGGCGGCTGGCTCTATCAGGTATTTGTTTTTAGACGGCGCGCAGCGGAGGCGCCTGTATGGTAGAATAGAGTGTCCGCAAACAGCCCCAAGCGCCGGAGGAATGCTGATGTTTTTGCAGTTCGTTAACCGCAGCCTCCCGGCCGTTAAAAAACGACTTGCCAGGATCCTGCCAGCCCCCAAAATAGCCGAGGAACAGCCCCTCCGGGCCGAGCTTTTTACCCTGCGCCAGTTCAAGCTGCACGCCGGCGCGCTGGCCGCCAGGCACAGCGTCAGCTTTAAAAAAGGCAGCGATAAACTCCTGGCGCGCCTCAAGGAAAACGAGCGTATCATCCTGCGGGCCTACGAGCTGCTTAACCAGGCGGGAAGCTCGAAAAGAAGGATCTCTCCCGCCGGCGACTGGCTGCTGGATAATTATTACCTTATAGAGGAGCAGATACGCCTCGCCCAGAAATTCCTGCCGAAGGGCTACAGCGAGGAATTGCCCAGCCTGACCAGGGGCCCGCTGGCCGGCTTTCCCCGGGTCTACGAGCTGGCCATGGAGATCGTCGCCCACGGCGACGGGCGCCTGGACGTGCACGGCCTGGAAGGCTTTGTGGCCGCCTACCAGGAGGTGAAGCCCCTCAGGCTGGGCGAGCTGTGGGCCGTTCCCATAATGATAAGGCTGGCCCTGATAGAGAACCTCAGGCGCATCGCCTCCCGCATGATCCTGTCCCAGACGGACCGGGACGCCGCCGACTACCACGCCAACAGGATACTCGAAGTGCTGGCAAAGGACACCAGCGGCGTTATCCTGGAGATCGCTTCGATGGCGAAGCTCGAGCTGCCGATGTCGGATTCTTTCGTGGCTGAGTTCGTGCGGCAGCTGCACGGGCAAAGCCCCTCTTTCAACCTGCCCATAGTCTGGCTGGAAAAGAAGCTCTCCGAGACGGGCAAGACCATAGAGCGGCTGATACAGTCCGCCACGCACCGGCAGGCGGCCGACCAGGTTTCCATCTCCAACACCATCGAGAGCCTGCGTTTTATAGAAGTCACGGACTGGCACGACTTCGTGGAAGGCCTGAGCGTAGTGGAGAAAGAACTGCGCAAGGACCCTTCGGGTCATTACGCGGGGATGGCTTTCGCCACGCGCGATTCTTACCGCCACGCGGTAGAAGACCTCGCGCAGCGCAGCAAGCTGGAGGAAGAGGAAGTGGCGGCGCGGGCGGTGCGCGCGGCCCTGGAGGCCGCCCCCGGCGGCGCGGCGGGGCACGTGGGCTATTACCTCGTAGACCGCGGGGTGGAAAAATTTTACCGCTCGCTGGGGCTGCGCCTGCGCTTCGGCGATTACCTGCGGGCTAAAAACACGGCGCTGCCGCTGGTCTTCTACGCCGGGCCCATAATCCTGCTCACCCTGGCCGCGTCGGCGGCAGTGCTGCTGCTGGCCTGGGGCCAGGGGCTGCGCGGCTGGCCGTGGCTGGCCGCTTTCGGCCTGCCGCTGCTGTTCCCGGCCAGCCAGGCGGCCATCACGCTGGTGAACTGGTACTTTACAAAGACCGTGCAGCCGGAAAATCTGCCCAGGATGGATTTTTCCGAGGGCATCCCCGCGCAAGCCCACACGCTGACGGTCATCCCCACCATGCTGACCAGCGCGCGGGGGGTGGACTCGCTCCTGGAGGGGCTGGAGGTCTGCTACCTGGCCAATATCGACGCCAACGTAGAGTTCGGGCTGCTGACGGATTTCTGCGACGCGCGGGAGGAGAGCCTGCCCGGGGACGCCGCGCTGCTGGAGCAGGCCCGCGAGGGAATAGAACGCCTCAACCAGAAGTACCTGGGGCACAGGGACAATATTTTTTACCTCTTTCACCGGCCGCGCCGGTGGAACGCAGGGGAAAAAGTGTGGATGGGCTATGAGCGCAAGCGCGGCAAGCTGGCGGATTTGAACGCCCTGCTCAGGGGCGGGGGGACGGACCGCTTCAGCCTGGTAAGCGGGGACGTACAGCGCCTGCAGGACGTGAAATACGTGATAACCCTGGACACTGATACCAGGATGCCCAGGGACGCCGCCCGGGACCTGGCGGGAATAATGTCCCATCCCCTGAACAGGCCGGTTTACGACGAGAAAAAAGGGCGGGTCACGGCCGGCTACAGCATCCTGCAGCCCAGGGTGGACCTCGGCTACCCCGGAGACGACCCGTCGCTGTTCGTCCGGATCTTCGGCGGGGAGCCCGGCATAGACCCGTACACCAAAACGGTGTCCGACATCTACCAGGACCTTTTCTACGAGGGCTCTTTCATCGGCAAGGGCCTTTACGACGTGGACTCTTTCGAGCGCTCGGTCGGCGGGCGCCTGCCCGAGAACCTGATACTGAGCCACGACCTGCTGGAGGGCTGCTACGCCCGCTCCGCCCTGGTCACCGACGTGCAGCTTTACGAGAAATATCCCTCCGGCTACCTGACCGACATGAACCGCAGGCACCGCTGGACCCGCGGCGACTGGCAGATCTCCGGCTGGGTGCTGCCTTTCGTCCCCGGGCCAGGCGCCGCGGGCAACCCGCTGTCCATGCTGTCGAAATGGAAGATCCTGGACAATCTGAGGCGCAGCGTCCTGCCCGCCGCGGCCGCGTGGCTGCTGCTGGCCGGCTGGTTCCGCTTCCCTTCTTCCTGGTTCTGGCCGTCGGCCGTGGTGTTCTTCGCCGGCTACCCCCTGCTGCTGATCTCCTGCGTGGAAGCCGCGGGCAAGAGCCGGGACATCTCGCTGGCGGTGCACCTGAGCTCCGTTCTTAATTCCCTGCGCCTGCGCGCCGCCCAGTTCTGCCTCTCTTTCGCCTTCCTCGCGCACGAGGCCTTCTACGGCCTGCACGCCATAGGGGTAACCTACTGGCGCATGTTCGCTTCCCGACGGCGCCTGCTGGAATGGCGCACTTCCGGCGAAGCGGAACAGCAGTCTGCCACTACCGTCCCGCAGTATGCCAGGGCCATGGCCGCTGGCCCGCTGGCCGCCCTCGTGGCGCTGTTGGCCGCCGGCGGCGCGGACCCGTTCTCCGCCGGGCTTTGCCTCCTCTGGCTGCTTTCCCCGGCCATCGCCTGGCTGGTCAGCAGCCCCGCGGCTCCCCGCAAGACCGCGCTCTCCTCCCCGCGGCTGATCTTCCTGGGCGCCCTGTCGCGCAAGACCTGGGCCTTTTTCGAGACCTTCGTGACCGAGCGGGACAACTGGCTGCCGCCGGACAATTACCAGGAGGAGTTCCTGGGCGCCGCGGCCCACAGGACTTCCCCCACGAACATCGGCCTTTCGCTGCTCTCCAACCTGTCGGCCTACGACTTCGGCTATGTCTCGATGGGGGCGTTTTTCAACAGGACGGAGAAAACCCTGAAGACCATGGGCGGCATGGAAAAGTACAGGGGACATTTTTACAACTGGTACGACACCGAAACCCTGAAGCCGCTGAAGCCGCTTTATATCTCCTCGGTGGACAGCGGCAACATGGCCGGCCACCTGCTGGTGCTGCGCGCGGGCCTGCAGGAGATGAAGGGCTCCAGGATAGTGTCCGCTAAAATGTTCGACGGGCTGGCCGATACCCTGGCGGTCCTGCGGGAATGCGCCGCCGGGCTGGGCGGCAGCAGGATCCCCGGGGCGGCAACGGGCGGGCGCAAGATTTCGGAGCAGGCGGAGCGGCTGCTGGCCAAGGTCAAAACCGCCCCGGCGTCCCTGTCAGAGATGCACGCGCTGCTGCGGCGCCTGTCTTCGGAAAGCTCCCAGGCCCTCGCCGGCCTCGACGGAAAACATTTTGACGGCGCCAGGCGCTGGGCGCGCGCTTTTGAGAAGCAGTGCTACGACTACCTGGAAGACATGGCTTTTATCGCCCCGTGGGTGCTGCTGGCGCCCGAGATCCCGGGCATGTGGGACAAGGGGGACGCGAAGCAGAAAGAGCGGCTGGCCCTGCTGCGCCTGGAGCTGCGGCGCCTGGACTCCGGGCCCGCCCTGACCGACGCCGCCAGGCTGGAACAGAAACTTTTCCGCCTGATAGACGCTATAATAGCCGGCCTCGACCAGTCCGACTACGACGCGAAGCGGGAGCAGGACTGGTTCGCCAGGCTGCGCACCGCCCTGAAGGAGACCGGCGACAGGGCCAGCGAAAGGATACTGGCCATCGAGGCCATGGCGCTGAGCTGCACCGAGCTCTCCGCGGTGGAATTCGAATTCCTCTACGACAAGGGCGCGCAGCTGCTTTCCATCGGGTACAACGTCTCCGAGCACAGGCTGGACCCCGGCTGTTACGACCTGCTGGCCTCCGAGTCCAGGCTCTGCAGCTTCGTGGCCATCGCACAGGGCAAGCTGCCGCAGAAGCATTGGTTCATGCTCGGCCGCCTGCTGTCGAAATACGGCGGGGACCCGGTGCTGGTGTCCTGGGGCGGCTCGGTGTTCGAATACCTGATGCCGCTGCTGGTCATGCCGGTCTACGAAAGCACGCTGCTGGAGCGGACCTACAAGGCGATGGTGGCCTGCCAGATGGAATACGCTTCGGCCAACGATATCCCGTGGGGGATGTCCGAATCCGGCTACAACAAGCTCGACGCGGCCCTGGCCTACCAGTACCGCTCCTTCGGCGTGCCGGACCTGGGTTTCAAACGGGGGCTCTCCGAAGACCTGGTGGTGGCGCCCTATGCCTCGATGCTGGCCCTGATGGTGGAGCCGGAGAAGGCCTGCCAGAACCTGGAGCGCCTGGCCGCGGACGGTTTCGGGGGGGAATACGGCTTTTACGAGGCGATAGACTACACCCCGTCGCGCGCCTCCCACGACGGCAGCCGCGCGGTGGTCAAGTCCTACATGGCGCATCACCAGGGCATGGGGCTGCTGTCGCTGGCCTATACCCTGCTCGGCCGGCCCATGCAGCGGCGCTTCCTGGCGGACCCCATGTTCAAGGCCACGGAACTGCTGCTGCAGGAGCGGGTCCCCAAGGCGGCGCCTTTCCTTTATGACACCGAAGTCTCCGGGCTGCTGCGCAAGACGGAGGAAAACGACGCCCTTTCCCGCGTCTTCAACACGCCCCATACCCCGTCGCCCGAAACCCACCTGCTGTCCAACGGCAGCTACAACCTCATGGTCACCAATTCCGGCTGCGGCTACACCCGCTGGAAGGACATCGCGGTGACGCGCTGGCACGAGGACGCGGTGCTGCAGAACGAGGGCTCGTTCATTTACCTGAGGGATACCGAGACCGGCGAGTTCTGGTCCACGACTTACCAGCCTACGCTGAAAACCCCGGGCAAATACGAGGCCATCTTCTCCCGGTCGCGGGCCGAGTTCAGGCGCAGGGACCACAATATCGACGTGCATACCGAGATAGCGGTTTCGCCGGAAGACAATATCGACCTGCGCCGGGTACATGTCCGCAACCTCTCCCGCCGCGCCCGCACCATAGAGCTCACCAGCTACGCCGAGGTGGTCCTGAACCAGGGCGCCGCGGACAGGTTCCACAGGGCCTTCAGCAATTTGTTCGTGCAGACGGAAATAATCAGGTCGCACCAGGCCATAGTCTGCAACCGCCGGCCCCGCTCCGAAAAAGACGCCTTCCCGTTCCTGGCGCATTTCATGGCGGTGCACGGCCATTCCGTCGTCGGCGCCTCTTACGAGACCGACCGCGACAAGTTCATCGGCAGGGGCAACACCGTGGCCAGCCCGGCCGCCATGCGCGGGACCGGGGCCCTTTCGGACACTGAAGGGGCGGTGCTCGACCCCGTAGTCTCGATACGCTGCATAGTAAAGCTCGAGCCCGGCGAATCGGCGGTGATCGACTATGTGACCGGGGTCTGCGCCGGCAGGGACGCCGCGCGGGCGCTGATCGAGAAGTACCGGGACCGCAATCTGGCCGACCGGGTCTTCGACCTGGCCTGGACGCACGCGCACGTGGCGCTGCAGCAGATAAACGCGTCCGAGTCCGACGCGCAGGTTTACGGCCGCCTGGCCAGCGCCATCATCTACGCCAACCCGGAGTGGCGCGCGCACGCCAGCGTGCTCAAGCAGAACCTGCGGGGGCAGACCGACCTGTGGGGCTACGGCATCTCCGGCGACCTGCCCATCGTGATAGTCCGCATAGAGGACCAGGAGAACATCGGGCTGATAGCGCGGATGGCGCAGGCCCACGCCTACTGGCGCATGAAGGGCCTGCCGGTGGACCTGGTCATCTGGAACGAGAACCATTCGGTTTACCGGGACGCGCTGAGCGAAAAAATAAGCGACCTGATCGCGGCCTCCGCCAAGCTGCCGTCCAAAATACAGGGCAGGATCTTCTCGCGGCGCGCCGACCAGATGTCCGAAGAGGACAAGGTGCTGATGCTGACCGTGGCGCGGATAGTGATCACCGACAGGGGCGGGACTTTGAGCGAGCACCTCGACCGCGTGGCCAAGACCGCGGCGCCGCGGCTGTTGGCGGCCTCTCCCGGCAGACAGCCGGAGGGAGAGCCGGAAGGCCCGGCGCGGCGGCCCGACCTGGCTTATTTCAACGGCCTGGGCGGGTTTACCCGCGACGGGCGGGAATACGTGATCTCCACCGGCCGCGACAAAACCACGCCCGCGCCCTGGGTGAACGTGCTGGCTAACCGCCGCTTCGGCACCATAATCTCCGAGAGCGGCAGCGCCTACACCTGGAGCGAGAACGCCCAGCAGTTCCGCCTGACGCCCTGGGCCAACGACCCGGTGACCGACGCCTGCGGCGAAGCGCTGTACGTGCGCGACGAGGAAACGGGGCGGTTCTGGTCCCCGACGCCGCTGCCGGCCAGGGGAACCTCCGGCTACCTGTCCCGCCACGGCTTCGGCTACAGCATCTTCGAGCACGCCGAGGACGGGATCTCCTCGGAACTGACGGTGTTCGTCGCGTTGGAACAGCCGGTAAAATTCGCGGTGCTCAAGCTGCGCAACGCTTCGGGGCGCAGGCGCAGCCTGTCCGCCTCGTCGTACAACGAGCTGGTGATGGGGACGCTCCGGGACAATTCCCACATGCACATCGTCACCGAGGTGGACCCCAAAAGCGGGGCGCTGACCGCCTATAACCACTACAACAAGGAATTCCCCGGCCGGGTGGTGTTCCTCGACGTCAGCGAGACGGCGCGTTACGTGAGCGGGGACCGGCGCGAGTTTATAGGCCGCAACGGCACGCTGGCTTCGCCCGCCGCCATGCGCGGCGAGGCGCTCTCCGGCAAGGTGGGCGCCGGCCTGGACCCCTGCGCCTGCATGCAGGTCAAGTTCGAGCTGGAAGAGAACGAAGAAAAGGAAATAGTCTTTACCTTCGGCGCGGCCGGCAGCGCGGACGAGGCGCGCGCCATCCTGCAGCGCTTCGGCGGGGCAGAGGCGGTGCGCGGCGAGCTCGAGGGCGTCTGGGAGTACTGGAAGCGCGCCCTCGGCGTGGTCTACGTGGAAACGCCGGACGAGTCCGTGAATTTCCTGGTGAACGGCTGGCTGCAGTACCAGGTGCTGAGCTGCCGCCTGTGGGGCCGCAGCGGCTACTACCAGTCCGGCGGGGCGTACGGCTTCCGCGACCAGCTGCAGGACGTGATGGCCCTCACGCACTCTCACCCCGCGCTGGTCAGGGAGCAGCTGCTGGCTTTCGCCTCGCGCCAGTTCACGGAGGGAGACGTGCAGCACTGGTGGCATCCGCCCTCCGGGCGGGGCGTCCGCAGCCACTGCTCCGACGATTACCTGTGGCTGCCGCTGGTGACCTGCCTCTACGTGGAGGAACTCGGCGATACCGGCGTGCTCGACGAGCAGGCGGGCTTCCTGGAAGGGCCTCCCGTAAAGCCGGAGGAGGAATCTTATTATGACCTGCCCAAGGCGTCGCCCAAGACCGGGACCTTGTACGAGCATTGCGTCCTGGCCGTCAGGCACAGCCTGAAGTTCGGCGCGCACGGCCTGCCGCTGATGGGCAGCGGCGACTGGAACGACGGCATGAACCTGGTGGGGCGCGAGGGCAAGGGCGAAAGCGTCTGGCTGGCTTTCTTCCTGTGCAGCGTCCTTAAATCCATGGCCGCCCTGGCCGCCGGCCGCGGCGACAAAGAGTTTTCCGCGCTGTGCCTTGAGGAGGGCGAAAAATTGGCGCGCAATATCGAGGCTTCGGCCTGGGACGGGCGCTGGTACAAGCGCGCTTACTTCGACAGCGGGGAACCGCTCGGCTCCGAGTCCAACAGCGAATGCCGGATAGATTCCCTGCCGCAGTCCTGGGCGGTCATCTCCGGCGCCGCCCCCGCGGAGAAGGCGGCGGCCGCCATGGCCCAGGTGGACCTGCGGCTGGCGGACAGGAAGCATGCGCTGATAAAGCTGTTCGAGCCCCCGTTCGACAAGTGCGCCTGCGACCCTGGCTATATCAAGGGCTACCTGCCGGGCGTCAGGGAGAACGGCGGGCAGTATACGCACGGCGCCGTCTGGTCCGTTATCGCCTTCGCCATGCTCAAGGACAGCAAGCGCGCCTGGGAGCTGCTGGGGCTCATCAACCCGGTGCGCCACGGCGACACGGCGGCCAAGTGCGCCGTTTACAAGGTGGAGCCCTTCGTCATGCCCGGCGACGTGTACGCCGGCGGCGCCAACGCCGGGCGGGGCGGCTGGACCTGGTACACCGGCTCGGCGTCCTGGATGTACCAGCTGCTGGTCAGGCATCTGCTGGGGCTGCGGCTGAAGGTGGACAGGCTGCACCTGGAACCCTGCCTGCCCGGGGACTGGAAATCGTTCAAGGTGCATTACCGCTACAGGGAAACCTTCTACCACATAAACATAGAGCGGTCAGGGGCCGGCAACGGCGTGGTCTCGGTGTCCGTGGACGGGACGGAGCGGGAGGACAGGTGCATCCCTCTCTCCGACGACAGGGGGGAGCACCAGGCCGAGGTCAGGATCGGATAGCCGCCCGCGGGTCCCTGAGTGAAAAGAAAACCCCGGCACTCGCCGGGGCTTTCTTTTTGCGCGTGCTCCGCGGCGCCTAAGGCTTGCGGGTTTCGGGGGTCCAGGGCGAGGGCCGCAGGTTCTCTATCTCCAGGGCCATCTCTTCCGGTATCAGGGCGAACACTTCGCTCCTGGCCGAGAATTCTCCCGATTCCATGCCCAGCGTGACCGCTATGATGCGGAAGCTGGTCTTTATGCCGGCGGCGTTGAGCAGTTCCTGCGCCAGCTCCGGCAAATTGCCCTGCGCGAACTTGGGCACGGCGGGCATGAAGCTCTTCTTCAGCGCGTTGAGCAGGGCGCTCAGCAGGGCGTTGATCACCATGTTGCCCAGCTCGACCAGCAGCATCTCGTCGGCGGGCGTCAGCGTGCCGGTCTTGTGGAAGGACTGCCCGGTATAGCACTTGGCGACGCAGTCTATCTCGGCCGGGTCGAAGAGCATCATCGCGGTGAGGGGGGACCGGCCCTTTAGTCCGACGTAGACCGCGGCCGCCGGCTTTTTGAAATCGTGCTGCCGGAGGGCGTCCTCGAAGGTGCCGTAGGAGATCTTGGTGTCCAACACCTGCCAGGTGCCGGCCGAGGCGCGGGAGATGCGCTGCAGGCAAAAGGCGATGCTCAGCGCGGACAGGCTTTGCAGGGCGACATTAGGTGCTTGTTTCATGGCAGGGCCGTTATTTCATCTGCTTGAGCAGTTCGTCCAGTTCCCCGTAAAGAAAGGGTTTATGCAGCACGCCGGCCGCTCCTTTCTGCAGGAGCTCTTCGCTGATGGCGCCCTGCTGTACCGCCGTCACCATTACCACCCGCGCCGCCGGGTCTATGACTTTAATTTCCTGCAGCGCCTCCATGCCGGTCTTGCCGGGCATGACGAGGTCCATGAGGACGAGCTCCGGCTTCTGCTGCCTGAAAGCCGTAACGGCCTCGTTGCCGTCGCCGGCCTCGCCGGTGACTTCGTGCCCCATCTCGGTGAGCAGGTCTTTTATCAGGGACCTGGTCAGGACATTGTCGTCCACGATAAGTATTTTCATAAAAGCGCCTGTTGGCTGAAGAACCTTTTTCCAATTATAATATAAAAAGACGAGTGAATCCCCGCGCCCGGTCGGTTTAAGGCCTTTTTTGGGGCCTTTTTGTTTTGTATAGTTGGAATAATTTATGACCACTACAGCCGCGGCGGAGCGCAAGCCCCAAAGTACAGACTGGTCCGACGCCTGGGGCGGGCTGGCCGCCATGCTGGTGGCGCTGCCTTCGGCCATAGCTTTCGGCGTGGCCATGTACGCGCCGCTCGGGCCCGGCTTCGCCGGGGCCGGCGCCCTGGCGGGCATCCTGGGCACCGTGGCCATCGGCCTGGCGGCCCCCGCCCTGGGCGGGGCCCCGCGGCTGATCTCTGCGCCCTGCGCGCCCGCTGCGGCCGTCATGGCGGCGCTCTGCGCGCGGCTGGTGTCTGGCGGCGCCGCTCCCGAAAGCGTGGTGGTCTCGCTGGTCCTGGTCGGTATCTTCTCCGGCGCCCTGCAGCTGGTTTACGGCGCGCTCGGCGGCGGGCGGCTTATCAAATATATCCCTTATCCCGTGGTCACCGGCTACATGAGCGGCGTGGGCCTGCTGATAATACTCAAGCAGGCCGGGCCTTTCCTGGGCCTGGCCAAGGATACGTCGCCGATGGCGGGCCTGCTGTCCCCGGCGTCCTGGCAATGGCCCGCTTTCTCCGTGGCCCTGGTCACCGCGGCGGTGATGGTGTCAGCTCCCCGTTTTACCACGCGCGTGCCCGCGGCCATACTGGGCCTGGCGGCCGGCATAGCGGCGCATTTCCTGGCCGGCCTGCTGCGGCCGCAGCTGCTGGCGCTCGACGGCAACCCTTTCATCATCGGCGCCATCTCCACCAGCCCGGCGGTGATCTTCGACGGGATAAGGAACAACTTCGGCTGGCTGAGCCAGGTCGGGGCGCATGACATTTACCTGCTGGCGGGCCCCGCCCTGACGCTTTCGGTGCTCCTGTCAATCGACACGCTCAAGACCTGCGTGGTCACGGATTCCATAGTGCGCTCGCGCCACGATTCCAACCGGGAACTGCGCGGGCAGGGCTCCGCCAACATCGCCTCCGCCCTGCTGGGCGGCATGCCCGGAGCCGGCACGCTGGGGGCCACCATGGTGAGCCTCGCCGCGGGAGGCAAGACGCGCCTGGCCGGCCTGTTCGAAGGCGGCCTGGCGCTGGCGGCCGCGCTGGCCCTGGGCGGGGCCATAGGCCGCATCCCGGTGGCCGCGCTGGCCGGCATCCTGGCCGTGGTAGGCGTGCGCATGATAGACCGCTCCAGCCTGCGCCTGGCCCTTAAAAGCTCGACGATACTGGACTTCGCCGTCATCGTTTCGGTGGCGGGCACCGCGCTGGTCTCGGACCTGCTCAACGCCGCCGCCGTAGGCATAGTTTTGTCCATCCTGCTCTTCATCCGGGAGCAGATGGGCAGCAACGTCATACGCCGCAAGGCCACCGGCGCGGAGATGTCCTCCAAGCAGAAGCGGCTGCCGGCGGAGAGCGCGGCGCTGGCGGAGCGCGGCAGCGAGACGCTGGTGGTGGAACTGCAGGGCAGCCTTTTCTTCGGCACTACGGACCAGCTCTTCACCGACATAGAGCCCGACCTTAAGGTCTGCCGGCGGCTGATCCTGGACATGCGCCGCGTGACCTCGGTGGATTTCACGGCGGTGCACATGCTGGCGCAGGTGGGCGAGCGGCTGGCCGAGAGGGGCGGGTCGCTGGTGTTTTCGCACCTGCCGGCCAGTCTGCCCAGCGGGCAGGACCTGGGCGCTTATTTCAGACAGCTCGGGCTTACCCACCGCCGCGGCGGCGGCCGCGTCTTCGAGACGCTGCACGACGCGCTGGAATGGGTAGAGGATATGGCGCTCGACGAGGCCGGCGTGCCGCGTCCCGACGCCGGAGAGCTGCTGGACCTGGCGCAGATAGATTTTTTGAAGGGCCTGGATAAGCCCCTGCTCGACAGGATGCACCTGGCTTTCGCCGAGCGCCGCGTCAAGGCGGGCGAGGCGGTCTTCCTGCGCAAGGGCGGAGGCCACGAGCTATTCCTCATCAGGCGCGGCCGCGTGCGCATCGTGCTGCCGCTCAAGGATACCCACCGCCAGCACCACCTGGCCGTCTTCGGCCCCGGCGACTTCTTCGGCGAGGTGGCTTTCCTGGTGCGCACGCCCAGGACCGCCGACGCGGTGGCCCTGGTCGACACCGACCTTTACTGCATCAGCCGCGAGGCCTTTGACGCCGTTACGGCCAGCGACCCGGCGTACGGCGCGGCCTTCTACCAGCGCCTGGCCAACGTGGAGGCGCTGCGCCTGCGCGACGCCGACCGCGAACTGCGCCGCCTGCAGGACAGCTGACCCGCCGCCGGGCAAGGAGACCCCATGAGCGTTTCTTCGCACCTGAACCCCGAGCCCGAGCGGCGCCTCTGGATCATACACGAAAACCTGCGCCGCTCGCAGGACTGGACCGACCTGAAGCTGGGCGCGCTGGGCGCCTTCGCCGCGCTGGAGCTGGCGCTGGGCCGGTTCCTGCTGCCTCCCGGCGCGGCCGCCTACGCCGCCGGGGTGCTGCTGGCCGCCGCGCTGCCGCTGTGCGTCTTTGCCGTGAGCCCGTTCATAGAGCGGCCTCCCCGGGTCCCTCTACCTTTTCCGTCGCGGGGCAAGCCGCGCCCGGAAGACTCGCTGCTGAACGCCTCCGACCTGGAAAAGTATACACAGATGGAGCTGGTCATCATCCTCGACAAGTACCTGGGCGGCGGCATCACCGCCACGCCGTATTACGAGGACATAGTGGGGCAGATCTTAACGATCGCCAGGGTAACCTGCCGCAAGGCCCGGTTCTTCGCCGCGGCCGCCGCCCTGGCGCTGGCCGCCCAGCTGCTGCTGCTCGGGCGCCTGGCCTTCCGCTAAACGGCGCCAGATTTTCTACAATATACCCATGCAAAACATCTCGGCCCTCTTCGGCCCCTGGATCATCGGTTTTTATTCGCTGCTTTTCCTGTTCATAGCGCTGCTGTACCGCGCCGCTCCCGACGAGCGCCGCAGGATGGGCGGCAGCGCGCTGATGGTAATAATCTCGATAGCGGGCCTGCTCTCGGTGAAGCTGCTGGGCGGCGCCGGCGGCGGCGGGCTGCCGAAGCTCATAGAGGTCGGCGCGCGCATGCTGGCCGTCATCGCGGCGATAAACGTGGCCGGGGTGTTCGGCTTTTCGCTGGTCATGCCCAAGCTGCGGACCGGGGTTTCCAAATTCGTGGAGGACCTGGTGCTGGCCGGCGCCTACCTGTTGGGCGGCCTGGCGGTCATCTCCGCCTCCGGCGCCGATTTGAGCGGCGTCCTGGCCACTTCGGCCGTGGTCACCGGCGTCGTGGCCTTCTCGCTGCAGGACACCCTGGGCAATGTCATCGGCGGCATGGTGCTGCACCTCGAGGATTCCTTCAAGCCCGGCGACTGGATCTGCATAGACTCGTTCGCGGGCGTGGTGCGCGAGATCCGCTGGCGGCAGACCACGCTGGAAACGCTGGACGGCGACCTGGTAGTGGTGCCGAACATCATACTGATGAAGAGCCCGGTCACCGTGCAGGGCCGGGCCCAGCACGACACCCGCTGGCGCGCCGTGCCTTTCAATGTCTTTTATGACCGCGCCCCGGGAGAGGTGGAAGGCGTGCTCAATAAGGCCTTCTCCGAGGACCTGCCCGCCGGCATGGCCGCAACGCCTGCCCCGGTCTGCGGCATCAAGGATTTCCTGCCGAACTGCATAGTTTACGAGCTGCGCTATTACCTCTCCGACCTGTCTTCCCCGGCCGGAACGGATTCCAGGGTGCGCTCCAAGATCTTCTACGCGCTTTCCAGGGCGGGGATAAAACTTTCCATCCACAACCGCTCGCTGGTGCTCAGCGAAGCCGCGAAGGACGCGGCGGACCGCGGGCAGCAGACCGAACACGAGCGCCGCCTGGCCGCGCTCAGGGAGGTGGAAGATTTCGAGCCGCTCACCGACGCGGAGTTCGCGCTGATCGCGGGCAAGCTCAAGTCGGCGCCTTTCTCCCGTGGCGAGAAGATAACCATACAGGGCGCCGTTTCGGACTGCCTCTACATAATCAGCGAGGGCGGCGCCGAGGTGCAGGTGCGCGCGGGTAACGGCGGGGAGTACACCGTGGTAAAGAAGCTGGGCCCCGGCGACGTGCTGGGGGAAATGGGCCTCCTTACCGGTGAGCCGCGGACGGCCACCGTGGTGGCTTCGGGCGAGGTGCGCTGCTACCGCCTGGACAGGGAGAATTTCCGCGGCGTGCTGGCCAGCCGCCCGGAGATTGCCGAGAGCATAGCGGCCATCATCGCCAAGCGCCGCGTGGAACTTTCCGCGGCGCGTGAGAAGCTGGCCGGCGACGCCGCCGCCGGCCTGAAGGCCGAAGAGCAGAACCTGCTCTCGAAAATAAGGGATTTCTTCAGTCTTTGATCACAGCCACTTATGGCGGGGGTAGCGCCGGGCGAGGGCCGGCTTGAGCTTGGGATAGCTGTCGGCCCAGAAGCTTTTCAGATCTTTAGTCACCTGTACCGGCCGCATGGAGGGGGCAAGTATGTGCACCACCAGGGGTACCCGCCCCGCGGCCACGCGGGGCGTCTCCGTTACCGTGAACAGATCCTGTATCTTGGCCTCCAGGAAAGGCTCCCCGTTCCTGGGGTAGCGGATCTTGGCCCGGCGGCCGCCGGGCATCTCCAGCCGCGCCGGGGCGTGCTTGTCTACCAGCCGCACCTTCTCCCAGCCGTACCAGTCCTGCAGGGCGGGCAGCACCGGCCGCCCGCGCGCTTCCGCCACGCTGCGCGCGCCGGAGCAGATGTCCGTGATGATCAGCGCCTTGTCCTCGTCGGAGAGCGGCTCCAGGCCGAAGTCGGGGCAGGCCTTCGCCAGGAAGTCCACCCGGGCCAGCCAGTCTTCCACTTCCTCGTCCCATTTCTGAAATCTTTCATTGCCGCCGATGAACTCTTCGGCGATCAGGTCCGAGGACGCCTTGGCCGGTTTAGCGGCGGTTATTTCGCGGCGCACGACCACGCCGCGGTAAAGGGTGAGGGTTTCGGTCACCGGCGTGCGCATGGCCTCGTCGAGGGCCGCGCGGGTCACGGTTTCCAGCTCGGCGGGAAAGGCTTCGCGCAGCCATTCTTCTTTTATCCCGGCGGCGAAAGAGAGGGTGATGTCGGCGCCGCCCTTGCGCAGGGTCTCCATAGCTTCTCCGGCGCAGATTATGGCGGCACCTTCGGCGGCGCTGGAGGGGCTCAGGCGCGCCCGCCTGCCGCCGGGCAGCTGGTAGCGGCCTTTCTCGGCAGAGAACAGCGCCCCTACGCGGTCCGGGAAGGCCCGCAGGAAGCACTTGGAGGCCAGTTCCAGCGCCCTGCTCCCGCCCGGGGCGGCGCCGCCGGAGAGCCGGGCCGCCAGCCGCCAGGCGTCGCGCGCCGCGTTCTGCTTTACGCCGGCCTTCTGGCAGGCGAAGAAATCGAAGCCCGAGGCGGAACAGCGCTCCAGTGCCCTGACCACGGCGGCCAGGTCCGATTTTATCTCGCCGCCGGCGCCCTCGGCCCGCTTCGCCTCGTCGAGCCAGAGGCCGCGGCCCTGGGCGGCGGCGGCTATCAGGGCGCATTCATAGGCGCAGCCCAGCCGCGCGCCTTCCGCCATCATGCGCGAATAGCGCGGGTGCAGCGGGTAGCGGGCCATCTCGCGGCCCTCGCGGGTCAGGCTCCCGTCGGGGGCGGCGGCTCCGAGGTCCCTTAAAAGCTGCTCGGCACGCTCTCCGTCTTCTTTGGACGGCGGGTCCAGCCAGCGCAGGGCGTCGAAGTTCCTGAAGCCGCAGGCCTTCAGGGTCAGCAGGGCCTCGGAGACGTCGAGGCGCAGGATCTCCGGCTCCAGGGCGGCGGGCCGGCCGGGATTGTCGCGCTCGGTCCACAGCCGCGCGCAGACGCCTGGGGCCGTGCGGCCGGCGCGGCCGGCCCTCTGCTCGGCCGAGGGGGCGGCGATGTTCTCGGTGAAAAGCGTGTTGATGCCGCGCGCCCCGTCGTAGCGGGCCACCCGGGCCAGGCCGCTGTCTATCACGGCCGTCACGCCGTCTATGGTCAGTGAGGTCTCCGCTATGTTGGTGGCTATGATGATCTTGCGCTGCAGCGACGGCGCCACCGCGGCGTCCTGGTCCTGCGGGCGCATCTCGCCGTGCAGCGGCCGCACGGCGCAGCCCGCCAGCGAAGGGATCTTGGCCAGCTCGGAGGCGGTGCGGCTGATCTCGTAGCCGCCGGGCATGAAGATCAGCGCGTGGCCGCCCTTCACCTGCTGCATCACCTGCGCGCAGGTCCTGGCGGCGGCGTCCCACGGCGGCAGCCTGGCCGTCTCCGGGCCGCAATAGGCCACGGTCACCGGGTAGGCCCGGCCCTCGGCCAGCACCGTCTCGCAGGGGGCCAGGTAGGCGGCCAGCTTTTTCTCGTCGAGGGTGGCTGACATCACTGCTATAAGCAGGTCCGGCCGCGGCCCCTGCTGCAGGGCCAGGCAGGCGGCCAGCGTGATGTCGCCGTGGATGTGGCGCTCGTGGAACTCGTCGAGGATGATGGCGGAATATTTCTTCAACTGAGGGTCCGAGACCAGCTCCCGCAGCAGGATGCCTTCCGTTTCGAAAATGATGCGGGTCGCCGCCCCCGTCTTGTCGTCGAAGCGGACCCGGTAGCCCACCTCGCCCCCGGGAGTACCCCCGCGCTCTTTAGCCACGCGGTCGCCCAGCATGCGCGCCGCCAGGCGCCTGGGCTCCAGTACCGCTATGCGGCCTTTGAGCCCGCAGGAGTCCAGCAGGATCTGCGGCACCTTGGTGGATTTGCCCGAGCCAGGGGGGGAGGAAATAATGAGCCGGCGGCTTGCGGCCGCGGCCTTTATTATCTCGCCGGCGCTCTGCTGTATCGGCAGCTTCATGTTCATATTATCCCAAAAAGAAAGGCCCCTTGCGGGGCCTTCTTCGCCAGCTCGGGGGCGCTGCTAGTCCTGCCCGCCGGTTTTCCACCACTGCGTGGGCGCGCTGTCGCCGGAATAGTCCACCAGGACGCCTTTGGATTTGTTTATGGCGTAGCGCTTCACCGGGCGGCCCTCGGAGCTGCCCGCGGCGTAGGCGCGCAGGATCCAGTCGTAGACCAGATCGGGGTCGTAGAAGAAGAGCAGCTTGCTGGGATAGGCCGGCTTCCTGGTCCAGTCGGTAAGCAGGAAGGGGGCGATGTCTCCCGCGCCAGCCGGGTTGCCGGGGACGCCCATAGCTTTTTTAGGCAGGTAGATGGTGCGGCTCCACTGCTTTGAGAGCAGCGGGAAGGACGAAGGGCCGGCCACCTCCAGCACGCTGGCCCCTACGTTGGCGCAGCCGCCGCCCTCGGCGTAGAGCGGGCGGACGCCCAGGCCGTAGCGGGTGTAGACGCCTTCAGAGCGGTAGGCGGCCATGTAGCGCGAGGCTTCCAGGCAGGATTCCCGCGAGATCTGCATGGTCAGGAAAGCGGCTTCCTTGTTCTTTTTGGAAAGTCTGGTCAGCGACTGGTTCAGCTCGTCTTCCGTCTGCAGGCGCCCCTCGACGTAGCCGAAGAAAGCGCCGAAGCCGCTGCCCTGCTTGACCTGCTCGGAGAAGCCCTTCATGCTGACCGGGGACTGGCCGGTCATCAGGAAGGTGCGCGAGCCGTCGGGAAGCGTGCAGCCGATCTCGAAGGCCACGTGGCCTATGGAGTGGGTCTGGCCGAGCAGTTCCACCGCGATCTCGTTGCGGGCGAAGGCGAGGGCCAGCGAGCCGACGCTGGTCCAGTCCATCGGGGCGGGCGAGGGGATGGTGTGCAGGGTAATGTAATTGGGCAGCGAGCGGTAGGCCGCGGCCGCCTGAGCGGGAAAGCCGTCCGGCCCGCTCACGTCCACGGGCTTGCCGGCGCCGCCGCCGAAGCGGGGAGGCTCGGGGCTGTTCACTTCGGCGGCGGGGGCCGCGCCGCGCAGAGTTTCAAGGGCTGTCTGGGCGCCGGCGGGCAGGCAATAAAAGAAGAGGGTGAAGAACGCCAGGTATTTCGTCATTGAATGAATTATAGCCTGCGGCGCCGCGCGGGGGGAGGGCCCAAAGGCCTTTAGCTTTATAGGACTTTAGAGGCCGGGGACGGAACCCAGTCGTATTCGGCTTCGGCCTGGAAGGCGGCGTGGTCGGAGACGTCCTTCCAGGGGCCCTTGTTGAGCACGTGCGCCTTGAGCACCTTGAAGCCGCGCAGGTAGATGCGGTCCAGCGGGAAGACCGGCAGCGCCGACGGGAAAGTGCGAAGTTTGCGGCCGTGCAGCGACAGGCCGGCGTCCTTCAGCAGCAGGCAGGTCTCCAGCTCGTCCTTCTTGCCCTTGCGCCACTCGTTGAAGTCGCCCGCCACGATGACCGGCTCGTGGTCCGGCACTACGCACTTGACGAACTCGCAGATCCTGGCGAACTGTTTTACGCGCGAGCGGCGCAGCAGGCCCAGGTGCACGCAGACGCAGTGCAGCGGCGGCTTGTCCTCCGGCAGCTGTATCTTGGCGTAGAGCAGCCCGCGCTTCTCCACGCGGTTGGTGGAGATGTCCACCCGCTCCGAGTGCAGGATCGGGAAGCGCGAGAGGATGGCGTTGCCGTGGTGGCCGGCGGTGTAGACCACGTTCTTGCCGTAGGCGTGGTTGAAGCCGGAGACCTCGGTCATGAACTCGTGCTGCGGCTTTACCGGCCAGCCGAAGTAGCGCTCGGCGTGGCGCAGGTTCTGCCCTACGACCTCCTGCATGAAGACGATGTCCGCGCCCGAGTCGTGCACGCACTCGCGCAGCTCCGGCAGCGCGAAGCGGCGGTTCAAGTGCGAAAAACCCTTGTGGGCGTTAATAGTAAGAAAACTGAGTTTCATTGGTTCCCCGCTGTTATGATACAAAAAAGCCCGGGGATTTCTCCCCGGGCTTTGCTGTGTAAGTGAGGCTCAACCTCATTTCCCCGAGGTTGAGCCTCATCCTTATTACAGGCTCAATACCGGTAATGCTCCGGTTTGTAGGGGCCGCTGGGCTTCACGCCGATGTAGTCGGCCTGTTCCTTGGTGAGCTTGGTCAGCTTGACGCCGATCTTCTCGAGGTGCAGGCGGGCCACTTCCTCGTCGAGGTGCTTGGGCAGGCGGGTCACGCCGATCTCGTGCTTCTTGGTCCAGAGCTCGAGCTGCGCGAGCGTCTGGTTGGAGAAGGAATTGCTCATCACGAAGGACGGGTGGCCCTTGGCGCAGCCCAGGTTCACCAGGCGGCCGTCCGCGAGCAGGTAGATGGAGCTGCCGTTGGGCAGGGTGTAGCGGTCCACCTGCGGCTTGATGTTGAGGCGCTTGACGCCCTTGGCGTTCTTGAGGGCTTCCACCTGGATCTCGTTGTCGAAGTGGCCGATATTGCAGACGATGGCCTGGTCCTTCATCTTGAGCATGTGCTCGAGGCGGATGATGTCCTTGTTGCCGGTGGTGGTAACGTAGACGTCGCCCTCGCCTAGGGTATCTTCCACGGTCTTCACCTCGAAGCCTTCCATGGCGGCCTGCAGGGCGCAGATGGGGTCTATCTCGGTGACGATGACGCGCGCGCCGAAGCCGCGCAGCGAGCGGGCCGAGCCTTTGCCCACGTCGCCGTAGCCGCAGACCACGCAGACCTTGCCGGCTATCATCACGTCTGTGGCGCGCTTGATGCCGTCGGCCAGGGACTCGCGGCAGCCGTAGAGGTTGTCGAACTTGGACTTGGTCACGGAATCGTTGACGTTGATGGCGGGGACCATCAGCTTGCCCGCCTCGTGCATCTGGTACAGGCGGTGCACGCCGGTGGTGGTCTCCTCGGAGACGCCCTTCCAGTCTTTCGCGGTCTGGTGCCAGCGCTGGGGGGTCTTCTTGAGGATGGTCTTGAGGCAGTTATTGAGCTCCTGTTCGTCCTCGGTGCCGCACTTCGCGTTGAGGATGGAGGCGTCGTTCTCGGCTTCGAAGCCGCGGTGTATCATCATGGTGGCGTCGCCGCCGTCGTCGACGATGAGCTGGGGGCCTTTGCCGCCGCCGAAGTCCAGGGCCTTTTCGGTGCACCACCAGTATTCGGCCAGCGTCTCGCCTTTCCAGGCGTACACGGGGATGCCGGCGGCCGCTATGGCGGCGGCGGCCTGGTCGGAGGTGGAGAAAATGTTGCAGGAGCACCAGCGCACTTCGGCGCCGAGGGCCGCGAGGGTCTCTATGAGCACCGCGGTCTGGGTGGTCATGTGCAGCGAGCCCATCACGCGCGCGCCCTTGAGGGGCTTCTTGGCGGCGTGCTTTTCGCGGATGGCCATCAGGCCGGGCATTTCTTTCTCTGCGATATCTATTTCGCGGCGGCCCCAGGCGGCCAGGCTGATATCCTTGACTTTAAAGTCTTTCTTCATGGTTTTCTTGTTCTCCTTGGTTGCGGTGATCATTTGCCCCTCCAGTCTAAATCGTTGTTGTAATTATATCTTTTTACCCTGATATCGGGAAAGGCGGGCTTTGTTTGCTAAAATTAGTACATGAAAATCTACAAACTGATCCTGGCCGCCCCGGCCCTGCTGGCGCCCCTCCTGGCCGGCGCGGAAGAATGGATAATACCGCGCACTACCTATTACATAACGGCGGAGCAGCAGAAGATGCCGGACTTCCCGGCGCCTCCGGAGCCGGGGTCGAAGGCGGACAGGGCGGACCTTTCCGCGGTCTTCGCCATGCAGCGGAGCCTCAAGCCGGGGCAGTGCGAAAGGGCCAAAATGGCGGCCCACGCCGATTTCGAGAATTTCTTCGGCGACATCAGCCCTTTCCCGGCGCCGCTGCCGGCCGAGGCCGCGGCGATCTTCAGGCGGGTCAAGACCGAGACCGACGGGGCGGCCGCGGACATCAAGGACAAGTTCAAACGAAAGCGCCCCTTCCTGCGCGACCCGGGGCTGAAGCCCTGCCTGGGCCGCATAGGCGGGCTGGCCTACCCCAGCGGCCACGCCACCATCTCCAGGCTGCTGGCGCTGATGCTGGCCGACCTGGTCCCGGAGCGGAGGGCGCAATTCCTGGCGCGGGCCGACGAGGCCGCGCTGGACCGCGTGATAGGCGGCGTGCACCACCCGGCCGACATAGAGGCGGGCAAGGCGCTGGCCGACAGGCTTTACCCGCGCTACAGGAAAAGCGGGAAGTTCGCGGCCGACATGAAGACCCTGCGCGGGCTGCTCCTGAAATCCAAAGTTAAAAAATGAAGGACCTCACAACCGGCAATGAAGGCCGGCTGATCTGGAACTTCACCCTGCCGATGCTGGCGGGCAACGCGCTGCAGCAGTCCTACAACGTCGTGGACAGCGTCATCGTGGGGCGGGTCGTGGGCAAATCCGCGCTTGCCGCCGTCGGCGCCAGCTTTCCGGTGCTCTTCCTGCTGATCTCGCTGATCGTCGGCGCGACGATGGGCTTCTCGGTCCTGATCTCCCAGTACTTCGGCGCCAGGGATCTGTCCTCCGTCCGCAGGACCATCGACACCTCCTACATCTTCCTGTTCTTCGCTTCGCTGCTGATGACGGCCGTCGGGCTGCTATTCTCGGAGAGCATCCTGCGGCTGCTCGACACCCCGGAGGAGATCCTGCCGCAGGCGCTGACCTTCCTGCGCATCACTTTCGGCGGGCTGGTCTTCCTGTTCGGCTACGGCTCGGTCAGCGCCATCCTGCGCGGCCTGGGCGATTCTAAAACCCCTCTCTACATCCTGGTCTTCTCCACGGTGCTCAACGCCGGGCTGGTGGCGCTCTTCGTCATCGGGCTGGGCTGGGGCATTGCCGGGTCCGCCTGGGCCACGGTGCTGGCGCAGGGCGCTTCTTTCATCGGCGCGATGATCTACCTGAACCGGACGCATCCGGTGCTCAAGTTCCGGCTGCGCGGCCTGCAGTTCGACCGGGCCATCTTTAAAAAGGCCCTGGGCATAGGGCTGCCCGCCGGGGCGCAGCAGGTGCTGGGGGCCGGCGGCATGATGGTGCTGACGCGCCTGGTGAACGGCTTCGGGGCCGACGCCCTGGCCGGCTACACCGCGGCCGGCCGCGTGGATACTTTCGCCATTATGCCGGCTATGAGCCTGTCCGCCGCCATCTCCACTTTCGTCGGGCAGAACCTCGGCGCCGGCAAGCTGGAGCGGGTCCGCAGCGGCCTGAAAGCCGCGCTGCTGATCTCCGCCGCCACCTCGCTTGCAACCACGCTGGCCGTGGTCGTGTTCGGCTGGCACCTGATCGCCATGTTCACCACGGACCCCGCCGTAGTGGCCGTAGGCGCGCGCTACCTGCTGATAGTGGGAGGGTTCTACATCGTTTTCTCGTCGATGTTCGTGGTGAACGGGGCGCTGCGCGGCGCCGGCGACACCGTGATCCCGATGCTGGTCACCCTGCTGGCGCTCTGGGTCATCCGGGTGCCGGTCTCCACTTACCTGGCGGCGAGGATAGGTATGGACGGCATCTGGTGGGGCGCGCCGGTGGCCTGGTGCGCCGGGCTGGCTTTTTCCGCCGGCTATTTCGCCACGGGCCGCTGGAAGCGGCTGGGCCCGGCGCGGCCGGCACCGGTCCCGGAGCTGCCGCCGGAGGAAGAAGAGGCTGAGTGGAACGTTTCAAAATTCTAGGAGCGACTATGAGCGACAACGACAGGCTGGTTTATTCCACGGGGCCCGGCGGGACGATCAAGTGCCCGAACTGCGGCAAGACCCCTTGCGAGTGCCCGGAGGGCCTGGCGGGGGAGGTCCGCAAAAGAAACCAAACCGAGCCCGTCCGCATCTCATTCAGGCGCACGGGCAAGGGCAGCGGCATGACGCTGGTGGAAAAGCTGCCCATGCACCCGGCCGGCAAGGAAGAGCTGCTCAGCAAGTTCAAGAAGCGGCTGGGAGCCGGGGGGGCGGTGAAGAACGGCGTGCTGGAACTGCAGGGCGACCGCCGGGCTTTCTTGAAGACCGAGCTGGAGGCCGCAGGATATAAGGTCAGGCTTATAGGTTAAGCGGCGGAAATCTGTTAGAATTTAAAGATTGGACACCGGAGGAACATATGAAAAAGAAAACCGATAAAAAAGCCTGCGGCTGCGCCTGCGGCTGCCAGCAGGAGACCCTGCTGACCCCGGCCGACGCCATTATGGCCGTGGCGATAATGGCGGTTTCCGCCGACGGCAAGCTCAAACAAAAGGAAATAGACTGTTTGAAGGGAGTGCTGGTCTCAAACCCGCTCTTCGAAGAGGTGGAAAACGCCGGGGACTACATGGGCTGCATCGCCGCGGCGATAGCCGACAAGGGCCGGGACGCCGTGCTGGAGACGGCCGCCGCGCTGCTGACCCCCGGCCTGCGCGAGACCGCCTACGCCTGGGCCG
>Ga0154503_143_pt1 | contig 49340 bp, 58 predicted proteins | sample RifGroD2_FD_115982 | JGI IMG/M metagenome (GOLD analysis project Ga0154503, IMG submission 115982) | Elusimicrobia bacterium GWD2_63_28 | reverse complement strand
TCACGCCGATGTGGCGCTGGCGGCCGGCTTTGCCGAGGGTGATCGTATTGTGCTCGATGTTGCCGACCTGGCCTATCGTGGCCATGCAGGCCTTCAGCACTTTGCGGATTTCGCCGGACGGCATCTTGACGAGGGCGTAGTCGCCCTCCTTGGCCATCAGCTGCGCCTGGGTGCCGGCCGCGCGGACGAACTGCGCGCCCTTGCCCGGGATCATCTCTATGGCGTGGATGAAGGTACCGTCGGGGATATTGGTCATCGGGAGGGCGTTGCCGAGCCGGATTTCGGACTTCGGGCCGCTCATCACCGAGGCGCCGACACCGAGCCCGAGGGGGGCCGGTATGTAGCGCTTGTCGCCGTCCGCGTAAACGAGGAGGGCGATGCGGGCGTTCCTGTTGGGGTCGTACTCGATGGCCGACACCTTGGCGGGGACGCCGTACTTCTCGCGCTTGAAGTCTATCATGCGATAGCGCCGGCGGTGGCCGCCGCCGTGGTGGCGCACCATGATCATGCCGGTGTTATTGCGGCCGCCATGCTTGCGCATGCCCTTGGCGAGTTTCTTCTCGGGCTCGGTCTTGGTGATGTCCGAGTAATCGGCCATCTGCAGCGTGCGCCGCGAGGGGGTATAGGGTCTGTATGATTTTATAGGCATATCTTTCTTTCCTGTTTCGCCTTATTTAGGCAGGTCCGTCATGTCTATTTTCTGCCCGGCCTTCACGGAGACGATGGCCTTCTTCCAGTCGGAGCGGTAACCTTCGTAGCGGCCCACCTTGTGGAGCTTGCCGTAGAAGTTGGCGGTGCGGACCGCCGTGACCTTGACCTTGAAGAGGGTCTCTATGGCCTTCTTGATCTCGGTCTTGTTGGATTTGGGGTTCACGCGGAAGGTATAGCGGTTCTGCGTATCCTTCAGTATGACGCTTTTCTCGCTGAGTATGGGGGCTATCAGCACTTCGGTAAAGTTCATTTTACCTCCTTAACGCTGTCGGTCAGCACTTTCAGGCCGGCGGCGGTGAAAACGAGCTTGGTGTTGCGCATCGCTTCGTAGGCGTTCAGGTTCTGCGCCAGGCACCAGCCGAAATCGGCGATGTTCCGGGACGCGACCTTGAAGTTCTTGTCCATCTTGTCGGTGATGAAAAGGACGGTCTTGGCGCTGAGGCATTTGCGCAGGTCGTTGAGCGACTTGGTCTTGGGGGCCTCAAGGCCGAGGTTCTCTATGACCAGCACGGCGCCGTCGGCGGCGCGGGCGGAGAGGGCCTCGATCAGGGCCTGGCGCAGCTTCTGGTGCGGCAGGTACTGGCGGAAAGAGCGGGGCTTGGGTCCGAACGCCACGCCGCCCTTGCGCCAGATCGGGGAGCGGGTGGAGCCGGCGCGCGCGCGGCCGGTGCCCTTCTGCTTCCAGGGCTTCTTGCCGCCGCCGGAGACTTCGGCGCGGGTCTTGGTGCAGGCGGTGCCGCGGTGCTTGGCGGCCAGGTAGTGGTTCATTACTTCATGCAGGAAGTAGGGGTCGGGCTTTACCGAGAACAGGTTCTCGGGCAGGTTTACCTTGCCCACTTCCTGTCCTTTGAGGTTCAAAAGTTTTGTTTCCATGGTTTGTCCTCTCTGTTACTTCTTGGCCGCAGGCTTGGCGGCCGGCTTCTTGCCGGCGTCCTGCTTAACTTTGTTCTTGGAGACCTTGTTGGCCTTCGGGTTCGGGACCTTCTTGTTGGTCAGCGTGATGTAGACCGTGCTGCCGGTGGCGCCGGGGATGCCGCTGTTCACAAGTATCAGGTTCTCTTCCGGTATCACCTTCACGATCTTCACTTTCTGCACGGAGACGGTTTCCACGCCCCAGTGGCCGGCCATGCGCTGGCCGGGCAGCACGCGGCCCAGCGAGCGGCGGGAACCCAGGGAACCCGGGGCGCGCTCGCGGTCGGAGGCGCCGTGGGAGGCGGAGCCGCCGGCGAAGTTGTGGCGCTTCATGCCGCCGCAGAAACCGTGGCCCTTGGAGATACCCTGCACGTCCACGTACTCGCCCTCGGCGAAGCGCTCCACGCTGGCCGTCTGGCCCTGCGCGGCGCCCTTCAGGTCAGCCACGCGGAATTCGCGCAGGTGCTTGAGCGGTGCGGTGGAAAGTTTTTTGGCCAGGCCCTTTTCGGCGGCGTTGGCGCGCTGCTCTTTCTTGTGGCCGAAGGCGAGGCAGACGGCCTGGTAGCCGTCCTTCTCCGCGGTGCGGGTGTAGGCCACGCGGCAGGGGCCGGCCTTCACGACGGTGACCGCGTGAAGGTTGCCGGCGTCGTCGAAGAGCTGGGTCATGCCCATCTTTTCGCCGACGAGAAATTTATGAGCCACAGGCAACTGCTGCGCCTCGGGCTTGGCCTCGGGGGCCGCGTTCTCTTTATTTTCTTCTGTCATGTCAGTCCGCTCCTTGCGCCGTCTATCCGACGGGAAACGCCCGGTTTTCTGCCGGGTTTCCCGCGGTTTTTAAAAGACAAACGAACAAACCGCGCCGGAACCTTTCAGCTCCGGTACTGGTAAAACAATTTTTTTAGTTTCTATGATTAAGCCCGCAGGTGAAGGGAATCAAGGCCGCTTCATCTATAGGGCCGCTGTCCGTATTCTTTCGAACGCGACAGCGTAATAAAAACTGCATTTTCAAAGAAACCGCGGCGTTGCCGCGATTAACCACACGATTATTGTAGCAAAACATCCATACCGTGTAAAGCGTTTTCTAAAGGGGGCAGGCGAAGGCCAGCACATGACCGTCCGGATCCAGGCTGTAGGCCGCCGTGTCCCCCCAGTCCCGCGGCTCCAGCGGGCTGAGTTCTTTGGCCCCGGCGGCCAGCGCCCGGGCATGGTAAACGGCCGGCTCCGGCACCGTCAGGTACAGTTCCGCCCGCGGGATCCCGGCCGCCGTTTCGGGGTCGGGCATTCCCGGCAGCAGTCTTTTTATCCCCCGCTCCGGCATCAGCCCCAGCACGCAGCCCTCGAACAGTTCGAATTCCGTCATGCCTGGCACGTCCAGCCGCGGCGCCTTACCCAGAGCTATAGCGTAAAAAGCCCGGCTGGCAGCCTGGTCCTTCACGTAAAGTATGGTATTTAATCTCATATAGATAATGATATCATATGGGGACGTTGTTGAGTTGTTGACTTATTACCCACTGCACGCGTATTTTACCCCCGAAAATGACAAATAAGTCAACAACTCAACAACGTCCCCAATAAAAAGGGCCCGGTTTTACCCGGGCCCTTTCTCTTGACGGAGAGGCTTATTTCGCCGTCTTGTTGATCCACTCAAGCGCGCCGTTCACCTTGGAGTAAACGCCGTACTTGTTGGGGCGGGCGCAGCCTTCGCCCCAGCTCACCACGCCGGCGAGCTTCATGTTGGAGCCGGTGCCGACGATGAGCGGGCCGCCGCTGTCGCCCTGGCAGGAATCCTTGCCGCCTTCCTTGTAACCGGCGCAGAGCATGCTGTCGGTCACGCCGTCATAGGCTGCGGAGCAGGTTTCCTTGCTGACGAAAGGCACGGTGACCTTCATCAGGATCCTGGAAACGCCGCCGCCCTCGCTGGTGGTGCCCCAGCCGGCGGTGACGAAGTCCACCACGGAGGTGATCTCGGAGCCGTTGAGCGCTATCGGAGCGAACTTGGAATCGGCGGAGAGCTGAACCAGCGCGAAGTCGTTGTCCATGGTGTTGGTGTCCCAGCCGGGGTGCTTCACGATCTGCAGCACGGTGAACTTCTCCACACCGACGGTGTCGGCCTGGTTGTGCAGGCCGATGGTGACGCCCTTAAGGTAGCCGCCCTCGACGCAATGCGCCGCGGTCAGCACCCAGTTCTTCTTTATAAGCGAGCCGCCGCAGAAGTGGCTGCCGTAGGAGCTCTTCAGGGAGACTATGAAGGGGAATTCGCCTTTCGTCGCCTGCACGCCGCCGACTATTTTCGGGGCCGCGTAGCGCGCGAAGGAATTCAGCGCCTCGGGCACGAGGGCCGGGCGGGCGGGCAAGTCTATGGACTGTATGGCGGGCAGGACGCTGTGCCCGGGAGTGTCGAAGCTGATGTTCGCCGCGTTGGCCGGAACCATGGCTATCGCCAGGACCAGGGCCGCTATCGATTTAATCATGAACTCCTCCGCTAGCTAGGATAACTACTTAGGTGAATTGTGCAATATCAATTGACGCGTGTCAACGAATTTTTTCCCTTTGTGCCCAGGCCGCCCTGGGCCCTTAAGCCCACGACCACGGTCAAGCCCGCGCCGGCGCCTCCTGCCGGTTTCCGCAACTTTGGTAAAATAACGGGTATGGGACGCCCTTACGCTTTTGCCGCCGCGCTAGGCCTGCTGCTCTGCTCCGGGATTCCCGCGAAGGGCGGGGAAGTTAGCGTTTCGGAATTCATGGAGAATTTCCAGTCCCTGCTGGAAGAGACGCCTGAACCGCCGGTAGTGACCGAGGCGCAGCTGGTGCTGATGGAGGAAGGGGACCTGCAGACCTATATTTTCCAGCACGGGGCCAAGGCCCGGCCCCCGGCCCCGGTGCGCCTGGGCGGCGACGGCCGCCTCGCCCTGGCCCGCCCCGACAGCGGCGAGCGGATAATTTCCTATTACCGCAACAGGGACGGCACCTACAACGCGGCGGAAACGGCCAAGATAGACCGCCTCATGCGCTGCAGCCTCACCGGTGAGGAAACGCCGGTTTCCCTGAAACTGCTGGAGATCCTCGACGCCGTGGAAGACCGCTTCGGCGGCCGGGGGCTTATCCTCCTGAGCGGCTACCGCACGCCTATGCGCAACAAGACGGTGCCCGGCTCGGCGCGCCGCAGCCTGCACATGCTGGGCTGGGCGGCCGACATACGCGTGCCCGGCCGGAGCGCGGCCGCCGTCGCCAAATTCGCCGGCAAGCTGAAGGCCGGCGGCGTCGGCTATTACCGGGACGCCGCCTTCGTCCACCTGGACTCCGGCCGCGGCAGGCGCTGGGAAGTCGGCCTTCCCGCCTCCCCTCCGCCCGGCAGCCCGGCTCCCCCCAAATAAAAAACGGCGGGACAGCCCGCCGTTCTCTCCAGGCCTTTAACCGGCCTTATTCCGTTATCACGCAGTCGTATTGTCCGTTGGTTTTAGTGCAGGAGACATTGCCGGCCGACTGGGACAGGCTGGGGTCGTCCTCGCTGGGGTAGATGCCGTTGGCGTACAGGGCGTCTATGATCTTGCCGGCGGCGTCGGTGTGCACTATCATTTTCTCCGCCCCATTCACCTTCACGAAGAAAGAGCAGGCGTCGTACATCTCCGAGGCGCAGGTAAGGCTGCGCACCCCGATAGTGTCGCTGGCGCCGCTGATCACGTGCAGTGGCAGGTCCTCAAATTTAGCCATGAGGTTCAGGGCCTCCCACATCTTCCGGGCCGGCTCGCCGTTGACGCGCACCGTGGCCGCGTGCACGCTGATTACGGCCGCCGCCAGGGCGAAGAAAGCTATAACGATATTCTTTTTCATTTACCCCTCCCGCTGTCTATTTTTGTAATTTTACAAAACTTACGCGCAGGGCGCAAAAGACCCCGCCGCCGATTTCCTATAATTAGTCCATGCCCGAAGCGGAACCCTCACCAGCCAGGCGGATCTATGTGCGCCTGATAGCGCCCGGAGAGCTCCGCAGCTGGATACTGCACGACGACGAGCAGGTGGTGGTTATAAATAAGCCCGGCGACGTCGTCTGCCACCCGTCCAAGGCGGGCCCCTGCTCGAGCCTGGCCGGCGCCGTGCGCGAACACCTGGGCCTGGCCGTGTCGCACCTGGTCTTCCGCCTGGACCGCGAGACCAGCGGCATAGTGGTCTTCGCCAAGAACGCGGTGGTTGCCGACCGCCTGCAGAAGTCGCTGCGGCTGCGCCGGTCGGGCAAGGCCTACCTGGCCGTCATGACGGGGGAATTTTCAGAGGCGGTGACGGTGGACCAGCCCCTCGGGCGCGACGAGGGCAGCCCCGTGCTGGCGAAATCCGCGGTAAGGGCCGACGGGCAGGCCGCGGTCACGCATTTCACCCCCCTCTCCTCGGGCGGCGGCTTCACGCTGGCGCGCGTCGTCACCGAAAGCGGGCGCAAGCACCAGGTCCGGGCCCACGCCCAGTGGCTGGGGCGCCCCCTGGTCGGGGACAAGATCTACGGCCCCGACGAGCGCTGTTTCCTGGAATTCATCGCCGGCGGCTGGACCCCGGCGCTGGCGGAGAGGCTGCTGCTGCCCCGCCAGGCGCTGCACTGCGCGGAAATAGACATGATCGGGGCGGGGCTGGACCGCGTGTTCACGGCCCCCCTCCCGCAAGACCTGCGCGCCTTCTGCGAAGAGCGCGGCCTCGCCGTCCCCGAAGGGCTGTAAACTTTCTTAAAATAAATCCCGCCCGGTCTATTGCCCGCAGTCGCGCGGGCAGCGGCCCGGCGCGCGGCGCTCGAAAACATCGCAGACCCCGTCCCCGCAGTAGCCTTTCTGGGGCGGAACGACCCGGTGCTGCCGGGGCGCCGGGACCCGGGTGCCGACGCTGCCGAAGAAGGACCGCACCGGCTTCAGTTTAGGGATCTCTTCAGCGGGGGAAGCCTGCCGCTGCGCCGCCTGTACTGCTTTTACCGCCGGCAGCGGCTGTTTCTTTTCAGGTTTCACGGCCGCCGCGCGTGGCGGAGTTTTCTTCTCCGGCAGCAGCGCGCCGGCCAGGACGGTGGAAACGGTGCGGCTGCGCGAACCCTGCGGGTCCTGGCGCCCGAGGAAAGTCAGCCAGGCGTAGAAAGCCCCGAACTCGGCCGGCGTGCTCCTGAAGACGGCGCCGTAAACGCCCCGGCCCATGCCGGCAAAAGCCTGCTGAGCGGCCTCTATGCCCGCCTTGTCCGCGGGGTGAAAGCTGGAAAGACTCTTTTGCGGGCCGCCTCCCGGCGCCAGGAACACCGCCTCGTTAACTCCGGAAGCCGCCCCGCTCCCGGCCGACCGCCGGCAGATCTCGTACGGTGGCGCGGCCGCCAGGAATTTTTTATCGCCGCCTATCACGCAGCCTGTCTTTATGGCCGGCTGCAGCAGGGCCAGCGCCGACATGAACTCGGCGTGTCCCGGCGCGGACAGCGGGCCGGTGCTCTTGCGCACCCGGGCCAGTTCAGCCCCCGCAAGGTCGGAATAGCCGTCCCAGCCCCTGGTTTCCGGCCCCTGGTGGTAAGCGCCTATCTCGTGGCCGGCGTCATTCCAGCCCTGCAGTTCGGCCAGGCGCGCCGAGTCGGAGGCGATGTAGACGGCGTACTGCGCGCTGAACAACAGCGTCAGCCGCACGCCGCGCTCCCCGGCCAGTTTGACCATGCCCTGCAGGGCCTTGTAGGACTCCTCCAGCCCCGGCCGGCCGCCCTTGAAGTTATAGGCCCCGTTCTGCACCGCGGTAAAATAATGCGCGCCCCCGTCGGCCCGGGCGCCGCCGGGGAACAGCAGAAGCATGAGAATCAGGGCGGAGATCATGAAGGATTGGCGCTAGGCGAGTTTGAACCTTATCCGCAGCACGCCGTCCTTGAAACTGCTGGAGACGATCTTGAACCCGCCTATCTCGGCGGTGGAATTAACGTGCGGCCCGATGCAGGGGCAGGCGTCGTAGTCTCCTATCAGGACGACGCGCAGCCTTTCCCCGGTCCCTTCCGGCAGCCTGCCCAGGTCGAATTTCCCGGCGGCCTCTTCTTTTGAAAAAAAACTTTCCGTTACCGGCAGGCCGGCGCGGACGGCCTCGTTCACGCGCCGCTCTATCTCCGCGTGCTCGTCGGGCGTCAGCGCGCGGGTGAATTTATAATCGCATTTGGATTTCTTCTTCTCTATGTGCGAGCTGAAAGCCCGCCCGCAGCCGAACAGGCGCACCATGGTCTGGTTCAGCAGGTGCTCCGCCGTATGCATCCTGGGGTCAGTATAGTCTTTCATCTTCAGCTTCCCTTCAGTTCAGGCGCCGCTATTCTTCCCGCAGTTTGCCCAGCAGGCGGAAGCAGGCGCCGGTCACCGCGTCGATGCGGGACAGGGAGAAGGGCGGCAGCGTGTCTTCCGGGCGCACCGGCAGCCTGTACATAAGGCAGTATTCGGCCACCTGCGCGCGCGCCTTCTCCAACACCTTGTCCGCGGGCCGGCCTTTGCGCCACTCTTCCTCCAGCGCGTCGAAGCGCAGCCGCCTGTAAGCCTCGCCCACCAGCCTGTCGGCGGTAGGGTCGCGGGGCTCCCCCGGCAGTTTGCTCTCCTCGGCCGCTATGGACAGCGGCTCCACGCGGGCCAGCCGCTCGGCCAGGAATTCCTTGCTGCCGGACAGGCCGGCGCAGGCCAGCTGGTAATCACGGCTGGAAACCAGCTTGTCGAGCATATCCTTGAAAGCGGTCAGGTCCGCCGGCGTCACCGGCCCGCGGCGCAGCTTGGCCAGCAGGTTGGCGGCCAGGAGGTGCAGGTTTTCAGCCTTGAACTCCGCCAGGTTGGCGGCCATGCGCCGCAGCGTGACTATGAAGAATTCCTTCTGGCTGAAGAAAGCGGCGGGGACCGGCCCGGAGAATTCGTTCAGGCTGGCTATCAGCCTGACCTGGCAGTCATATTTGGCTTTATTTTCGTCCATATTTCGCCTACATTTTACCAAACGCCGCGGCTTCTTCCGCCAGCCTGTTCCCCTGAAAGCGTTACCTTCACGGCCGCCTTTTTTTTCCTGCCGTCGAGGCGCAGGTCCAGCCAGCCGTGCGCCAGGCCCGGCACGCAGTAGCCGGCGGTGAATTCTTCCAGCGTCAGGCGCTGGCCCGGGAAGGGAGGAAATAGCGAGCTCTCCAGCGCGGCCGCGGCGCCGTGCGGCATGCCGTCGGAGCCGAACACCAGGTCCTCGCCCGGAATGAACCCGGCCCGGTCTATAAGCATGCGGAAAGGGTTGTTCAACCGCAGGTAGCGCGGAGGCAGCCTGTCTCCGTAACTGGCGGAATCCTCGCTGAAGTTGGGCTGCATGCAGAGGCAAACACCGAGTTTTTTAGCGCGGCGCGCCTGCTCCGGAGTGATCAGCTGGGCGTGCTCCAGGCGTACCGCCAGCTCCCCGGCCGGGATGGCCAGGCGCTCCAGCGCCGAGACAGCCTGTTCCAGGGCGGCGTCGCCGATGGCGTGTATGGCCAGCCTGCCGGCCAGCCTGCCGGCGGACTTGATTATCTTTTTCAGCCCGTCATCGGAATGCAGCAGCAGGCCGCGGCCGCCTGACTTGTAGGGCCGGGCCAGCGCGGCGGTGCGGGCGCCCAGGGCCCCGTCGGTAAAGATCTTCAGGCCGCTCACCGCGGCCTTCCCCGCGGCCCCCAGTTTCCGGTAGCAATCCGGTTCCGTCCAGAGCGTCACGCGCCCGGCGTATTTTTTGCGCAGCAGCAGCGCCGCCTCGTCAGAAGACACCAGCATGTCGTCGGCGGCCCAGATCCCCAGCGCGGCCAGGTGCGACATGTAGGCGGGTATGGCGCCGGCCCCGCCCGACGCCGTAAAGAGCCCGAAGATGCGGTTGAGGTTGCGCTCCACCCAGCGCTGGTCGTCTATCCCGGCTACGATCTCCGGGAATTTTCCGGCCAGCAGTTCCCTGGCGGGGCCGTTAAGGCGGAAGCTGTGCAGCGACACGTTGCAGACAAAGGCCGGGCCCAGCTTGTCCAGCTCGGCCCGGGGCAAGTCGTAATAATTGTCCCGCCAGCCGCGGCCCAGGGCCAGCGGGGTTTTTTGTTTTTTTAAAAGGGCGAGGGCGGCCTTGAGGCCGGTGCAGGCGGACAGGTCGGCCGCCTGGCCGAGCGCGGCGTAAAAAGAGACATGCGTATGGCGGTCGTGCAGCAATGGTATGCGCGCTTTTATCATGCCGTCCTCTGCCGCCCTGCGCTCGCGCCTTAAACCCCGAAAGGCTTGTTCGGCCTTTTCATCTCCAGGGGTTTGCCCCATTTGTCCATGCGGCAGCCGCACTTGGGGCAGGCCCAGCCGCCCCACATGAGCTGCTGGATATTCTCCGGAACCTTTATCTTGGGCATGAGCTCGTCGCACTCCGGACAGCGGACAGTCTCCAGGTTGAGGCCTATTTTGCTTTCGGGTCCTTCGGTCATTGTTCCCCCCTCTGAGATTTCTTCGGCGAACGAAATTTACCGCGTGGGCGGCGGCGGAAAAAGCAGGGCCTTCATTTCGGCGACCGCGCTTTCAACCCTGCTCATCCGGTTTAACAGCTGCGCCTGGTTTTCAGTTATGGCGGCCAGCTTAGCGCCCAGCTGGTCAAGTTTTAGCGCCAGCGGCTCCGGTTCCGGCAACCTGGCGGCGGCGGGCGCCGGGTTCATTGAGGCCGGCCCGGTAGGCGCCGCTTTCTCCGGGGCCGGCCCGGGCGGCAGGGCGGCCGGAGCGCTTATTACGGGTTCTTCTATCAGGGACCCGCGCATGGTCATCGCCAGCGGAGATTCAGCGGCGGGGCGGCGCGGCTGCGGGACAGGGTCAGCAGCCGGCGTCTCTTCTATCAGCGTGCCCCGCATGGTCATGGCGAGCGGCGACTCGGGAGCGGGCCGCCGCGGCTGCGCCGGCGCGGGCGCTGGGTTAAGCGCGGCCATTACTTCAGGGCAGGAGGACGCCTCTTTCCAGGCGCCGGCCCCTCCGCCGGCAGCTGTTTCCGGACAGAGGAGGGTAGAAAGCGTAAAATCCGGAACCGCGGCCAGTTTATCCGCTTCAAAGGGGCCGAGTACCTTATTATTAATGCACGCCCAGTATTTCATAAGCCATCCTATAGCGCCGCATAGCTCCGCTGAGGAATAATAATACCAAAAAGCGGCCCCCTAAACCCGGCGCAGGAAAAAAGTACGGGACCCCGCCGGCCGCCTTCAAAAAAAGCAGGAAGGGAGGGCCCAGTAAAATTGGGCCATGATGCCTATATACCTTTTGTCCAAATAATGTCATACTATAAGGGTAGTCAAACCAGAACTCTTTTTTAAGCCTATTCTGCCGAGCAACTGTAGGAAAGATAGCGCAAAGAGATGAGTCAGGTAAATATAGTTGCTAGGAGAATAACACAATGAGCAAGAGAATATACGTGGGCGGTCTGCCCTTCAATACCACCGAAGAGGAAATGAAGACCCTTTTCGCGACCTACGGTGAAGTTTCCAGCGCGAAGCTGATCACCGACAGGGAGTCCGGCCAGTCCCGCGGCTTCGGCTTCATCGAGATGCCGAACGACGCGGAAGCTGCTACCGCCATGGAGAAGCTTAACGGCACCGACTTCGGCGGCCGCAAGCTGACCATTAACGAAGCCCGCCCGATGGAGCCCCGCACCGGCGGCGGCGACCGCGGCGGTCGCGGTGGCGATCGCGGTGGCCGCGGCGGCTACGGCGGCGGCAACAAGTGGTAATTAAAATCCTTTAACGGTTTTAAACCGCCGCTCTGAAAAGAGCGGCGGTTTTTTATTGACCGCCTGATCTAAAAAAACCGCCGGGTTTCCCCGGCGGCTCAGCCTTTCCCCCGTTTACCGTCCGCCGTTCACGCCCGCCTTACGGCCGGGAGGCCGCCTCCCCAGGCTTCGGCGCGCGCGCCGCTCCCGGAATACCAGGCCGCCAGCAGCGCGATGGCGGGAGCGGCCGCGGCCGCGGGCAGCCATTCCCGGTAACTGCCGGCGCAGACGGCCACACCGATCCACCCTATGGTGCTCAGCAATTCTATGACGCCGGCCGCCCCGCCCTGCTTATACCGGTTCTTCAGGTCGCCGCGCTTGCCGGCGCGCGGGCTCCAGATCTGCACCAGGGCGGCGGAAAGCGTGCCGCCCGCGCCGCACAGCAGCAGCGTGGCGGCGGCCAGCGGGCCGCGCGGGGCCCACCAGACGGCCAGGGGCAGCAGCAGCGCCAGGACCGGCAGCACGGCGGCGGCGGCCTTTATCCACAGGACCTTCGAGATCGGAACCGGCGCGGTGGCCATCAGCTCCGGCGCCTCCTCGGCGTTGATGGTTATCCACGCCAGGTTGCCGGCCAGCATGGCGGCGGCCGCCACGATAACCGGGATAATGAATTTATTCTCGGGCCCGGACTTAAAACCGATGAACACCATCGGCACCAGGTAAAGCAGCTGCAGCAGCGACTGGGAGATCACCTGCATGTCCCGCAGCACCAGCCGCCATTCCTTGAGCAGCAGCACCCGCACCAGCCCGGAGCGGAAAACGGGGCCGGAAGGGCTGTCGGCCGCGGCGGGCACTCCCCCCCCGCTGATGGCTTCCTGCGTGCCGGAGATGAAGCGGCGGTAAGTAAGGCTGACGGACAGCCAGAAACCGCCGGCGCCGACGGCCGCCACCGCCAGCAGCGGCAGCAGCTCGCCAAACCCGGCCCGGACCGGCCACCAGAGCGGGCTGCCGGGCCCGAACAGGCCGTTCTCCATCAGCTGGGCTTTCAGCCCGGCGAGGAAAGCCTTGCGCGCAGCCGCCGGCAGGGCGTTGGGCAGCTGGAAGGACAAGAAAAAAACCACGCCGATAACGGCGGCTAAGACCTGCCCGGCCGTCCTGGCCCGCCTGGCGCCCAGCAGCCGTACCAGGGTCATCGTGATGAAGATGCCCGCCGCGGCGCAGCCGAGGGCGGTGGCGATAACTAAAGGGTAAAGCGCCAGGAAGCCCGGGTAGCCGCGCAGCAGCCCCGCGTGCGCCAGCGGCAGCGCGGCAAAGGCCGGCAGCAGCCCCGCGCTGACGGCGATGGAGAAGCCGCGCACCAGGAAGATGGAACGCTGGGACAGCGGCGACGACAGCAGCAGGTCCAGGTCGCCGCGTACTATCAGGGCGTTCACGGCGTGCACCATGGTCTGCGAGACCAGCAGCGAGACTGCCAGCCAGTACAGGCCGCCCAGGAACACCGGCATCTCCAGCATGCCGCGGAGCAGCTTGTAGCCGCCCGGCAGCGAAGCCCAGGCGGCCCAATGCATGAAGAACCAGAGCAGGCTTCCGAAGGCCGCGATAAGACAGAAACTCCTGCCGCCTACGCCGCGCCAGCTGACGCGCAGCTCGTGCTCCAGCAGCCAGGGCCAGGTTCCGGGTTTCAGTTTCATGCCGGCTCCGTCAGTTCAAGGAAGACGTCCTCCAGGGTGGCGCCGGCCTGGCCCACCGCCGCGCCGGTGCGGGAGCGCAGTTCGTCCAGGGTGCCCTGTGCCACTATGCGCCCGTTCAAAATGATGCTGATGCGCTCGGCCAGGCGCTCGGCTATCTCCAGTATGTGCGTGGTGAGCACCACGGTATTGCCTTTCTTGACGTAAGCCACCAGCATGTCCTTGACCGAGCGCGCGGCGCGCGCGTCCAGGCCGGTCAGGGGCTCGTCGAGGATCATCAGCTTCGGCTCGTGTATCATCGCGCCGGCCAGCGCCAGCTTCTGGCGCATGCCGCGGGAGAAGCCCTCCGCGTATTCGCTCCGGTTTCCCCAAAGCTCGAGCCATTCCAGCAGTTCCCTCGCGCGCAGGGCGGCGGCCGGGGAGGGGATGGCCCAGAGGCCTGCTACGAATTCCAGGTATTCCAGGGGGGTCAGTTTGCCGTAGAGCAGCGGGTCGTCGGGCAGGAAGGCCGTGACGCTCTTGGCGGCGGTGGCTTTTTGGGAGATATCGTGGCCGAAGACGGAGACCGAGCCCGCGTCGGAGCGCAGCAGGCCGGCCACCATGCGCAGGGTGGTGGTCTTGCCCGCGCCGTTGGGGCCGAGCAGGGCGTGGAATTCTCCGGCGGGGATGGCGAGGTCGAGCTGGTCGACCGCCCGCTTTTCCCCGAAGGCCTTGCTTAAGCCTTTTATGTCCAGGGCCGCGCTTTTTTTATTTTCGCCGGTCATATTTTCCTTGCGCGGGCCGGGCCGCAGGGCCCCGTTCCCGCTACCGCTCATTTTATAAAACAAAACCGCCGGGGCTGCCCGGCGGCTTGCCGCGGCTGGCCGGGGCCGGCCGCCGCCCCGTCAGAACAGTCCCGGGCGGTTGACCGTAACGCCTTTAGAGGAAGCCAGGTCCACGCCTTCGGCGTCCAGCCGCACCTCCACCTTCCAGGAGATGCGCCGGCCGAAGCTGTTGAGCATGTTAAGCGCCTGGCCGAGAATGGAGTCCGTACCGGCCAGGCTTTGCTCGGCGGGAACCGGGATCTTGAACTCATAGCTGGCGGCGTAGCCCGCCGGGTAGACCCTGGCCTGTTCCAGGGTCTGGCCGCTCCGGTATATCTCCCTGGTGCGGGTCCTGGTTTTGCCGTTGTAGCCGCGTTCCCTGGTGGTCTCGGTGGCCACCAGGACCGCGGTAAGATTGTTGCCGTTCACTTCTTTGCGGGTAAGCAGCTGGAAGGAGCCCTCTATCTGCTCTCCGGGATTGAACGCCGTCCTGGGCAGTGAAACGGTGATGCTGCCTTTGAGATACCGCGCGATATAGTACCCGGCCGCGCCGCCGACAGCGGCCACGGCCCCGGCGATCAGCAGAATTTTAACCTGTTCAGGATCCATGTTCGCCTCCCGCCGTTACTTCTTCAGCAGGGCCTCCACCTTTTGCTGCAGGGCGGCCAGCGCCACCGGCTTACCGAGGAAGGCGCGGAAGTTCCTTTCCTGGCTGAACAGGTCTATCATGCCCTGGTCCACATATTTACCGCTGATGATCACGACCGGGATCTCGGCGGCGTCATCCGCGGCCTGCAGCTCGCGCAGCACCTCTATCCCGTTCATGCCCGGCATCATGATATCCAGCAGGATGACTTCCGGCTTGATCAGGCAGGCTTTTGCCAGGCCGTCTTTCCCGTCGTAAGAGAGCGTCACGGTATAGCCCAGCCTGGAAAAATGCGCGGCGGCAAGAGCGCTGAAATCCCTGTCGTCGTCTATCAGTAATATATTAGCCATTGTCTGTCCCCCCCCCGGCCGGCCGCCCGCGCCCGAACCTTGAACTATTCTACCAAACAAAACCGCCAGGCTGCCCCGGCGGTTTTAGCAAAACTTAAGAGGCTTTACTTCGCCAGCTCCACGGCGTAGGCCACGCCCAGTCTGGCGAACTTGAAAGCGTGCTCGGCCCTGCCGCCGGTCTGCGCCAGCGTATCCACGGGCTTGTGGATGCTGGGGTTGTACTGCTCGAAAGTGGACTCGAACGCCATCGAGGCCGGGTAGCCGTTCTTGGTCCACGAGGCGTGGTCGGAGCAGCCGTAGCCGCACTTGAAGCTGCCCCAGGTGTACTCCGTATAGGTGTCTATCAGTTTACCCAGGAAAGCGTTCTGGTCGGGGCTGGTATTGTCGGTGACGAAGTAGATGTCCTTCGCGGAACCCTTGTAATTGACCATGTCCAGGTTCAGCATGCCCTCCACCTTGACGCCGTCCTTCCTGAAAGCGGCGGCGATGTCGGCCGAACCGCGCAGCCCGGCCTCCTCGGCCGCGAACCCGATGAATTTAATCGTCTTGGCCGGCCTGTAGCCGCCCTCTATCAGGGCGCGGGCCACTTCCTGGGTGACGGACGCGCCGCTGGCATTGTCGTCGGCGCCGGGGGCAAGGGTATCGCCGTAGCCGGCCACGCAGTCTATATGGCCGCCGATGACCACCACGTTATCGGGCTCGGTGGCGCCGCGCAGCGTCAGGACCACGGATTCCTGCGGGAAGGCCGCGTGCTTGAAAGGTGCCACGGAAACGTCGGGGCGGCCAGAGGCCAGCTTCGCCCATTCCTTCTGCAGCCACTTGGAGGCGTCCACGCCGGTGGCGTAGCGCGAGCCCCTGTTCTTGAAGGCGGACAGAGAGGCGATGGCGGAAACGATAGGGGCTTCTTTGACCAGCGGGAGCAGTTCCTTCACGCGGGCGGCCTGGTCTATGGCGTAGGCGCGGGCCGGCACGGGGCGCGGCGCCTTCAGGTCCTCCAGGGCGGACTCCAGCGTATCGTGGGCGAAGAAGCCGGGGGCCCTGTAGTAGGCGCGGTGCATGCCCGCGGCCAGCTCGGCGACGCGGTCCGCGTCGAATTCGTAAATGACGATGCGCTTGTTCTGGGCCGCCGGCGCGGCCTTGAACAGCGCCCCGTCCAGCCCCCCGACATCGCTCTTCTCCATGCTGACCCAGACCGGCCCCGCCTCTTGCTGGCGCCCCGGCAGTTCGGGCAGCAGGCCGCCCGCGGAAGCGGCGGCCTCCAGGGCCGCCTGTATGGCCTGCTTCACGTCCACGCCTCGGTCGAAATCGGGAGTATAGCCGGCGCTGACCGCCGCGGCGCTGCCTGACAGGAGGGCAAGAACCAGGAAAGCTTTTAAAATGCGCATAAATTCTCCGTACCGGGGCCGCCAGGTTTTTTTTCTTTTCAAAGCGGCCGTTCTAAGGCTATAATACCTTAAATATTGACATTTGTCATATCACAGCCACCCAAGGAAAGAAACGATGAAAAGAACCATGCTCCTGTCCGCCTTCTCCGCCCTGCTGCTGGGCGCGGCCGTACTCCCCGCCTCCGCCTCCGACTGCGACGGCTTCCTGCCCCCCAACGACCTGAAGATCCCCGTGGACTCCGTCCTGGCCAAGGGCATCATCGAGACCCAGTTCAACGAAGTCCTCAGCGCCGTAGAAAAGATCTACAAGCCCATAGTGTCGGCGCAGGGCAAAGTCCTGGAAATACGCCGGCTCTGGACCAACGATACCGTTAACGCCTCGGCCCAGCAGATCGGCAACCGCTATGTCCTCAACATGTACGGCGGCCTGGCCCGCCACGAGGCCATCACCATGGACGGCATGGCGCTGGTAGCCTGCCACGAACTGGGCCACCACCTGGGCGGCGCGCCCAAGGTGTCCAGCTGGGCCTCCAACGAGGGCCAGAGCGACTATTACGCCAACATGAAGTGCCTCAAGATGGTATTCGCCGACGAAGCCGCCGCCGCCTTCACCCGCCTGTCCATCGGCGACGAGGTGGCCGAGAAAGGCTGCGAGGCCATTTACTCCGACCCGCAGGAGCGCGCCGTCTGCGTGCGGGCCGCCATGGCCGGCAAATCCGTGGCCTACCTCTTCAAGGCCCTGCGCAACGAGACCGTCACCCCCCGCTACGACACGCCCTCCGCCGTGGTGGTGACCAGCATGATGACCGTGCATCCGCCCACGCAGTGCCGCATGGACACCTACCTGGCCGGGTCGCTGTGCACCCAGCCCGTGGACGCCCCGCTGAGCGGCACCAACCCCGCCGTCGGCACCTGCACCCGCTCGGCCGGTTTCCAGGCCGGCTTCCGGCCGCTGTGCTGGTACAAGCCCGCCAACCCCGCCGAGCTGCTGCCGCCCGCCTCCGAAGCCCCCGCTTTCCGCGTGGCCGACCCCCTGGCCAACCCGGGCGAGGTCTTCTCCGTTCTCCGCGGCGGCTTAAGCTGGTAAACTTCAGCTCACGCCGTAAAATGACGGGCCCCGCGCTCTCCCGAGCCGGGGCCCCGTCATTTTCAGCCGACGCCTGGCCTATTTTATTTTTATGGAGCGCGGGGCGCTGAATTTCCCCTCGTAGCCCAGCAGGTCTATCAGCGCCATGCGGACGTAATAATCCCCGGGCGGCAGCAGTTTGTCGAGGTCGGGCCTTTCAACCTCCAGGTAAGTCTCGTCCAGCACCCTGACAGCAAAGTCTTTGTCCCTTGAGACCTGCAGGTGGAAGCCGCTCACGGCGTCCGTCATGACCAGTTTGCGGTCCGGCACGCTGAGGTCCCCCTGTGGGGCGGCCGGCGCGCTGCCCGGCCGCGCCGATTTCGGCAGTTTTACCGGGGCCGAAGGCGCCATGTCGGCTCCTACCCTTACGCCGTAGCCCTCGCGCACTTCCACTTTTTTGCCTTGCGCCTCCACGTCCACCACGCCGCGCGAAACCCTCACCACCGTGGAAAAGTCCGTGCCGATCCTGGCGCTGAATTCGGCGTTCTTCGACTTGGGCGTTATCAGGGCCGAGCGCGTCAGCACGCGGGTCCTGGCGCTTTTCAGTTCGCCGGCCACCATCTCCACCTGCGCCTCTTTCCCGGCCGGCGGGTGCAGCACGGCCAGGGTGTTGGGCGCCAGGCTCAGCCGCTCCCCGGTATGGAATTTGATGTCCGCCCGCGCGCCGGCCCTGGTGTAGAGCGTGTCGTTCCTGAACAGCGCCATCATCGCTCCCGCGGTCTCCCAGCCCCCGGCGCCGGTGCGCCGGAGCAGCACCTCCTTGACGAGGTAGACCAGCCTGGCCGCCCGGTACTGATCCTTCACCAGGGCCGCCGGTACCTTGAGCGCCGGGCCCGGCAGGGCGGCGGACGGGTCGGCCGCTGGCAGACGGTTGTATTTCAGAAGCTCGCTCCAGCGCTTCGGGTCCTTCAGGTAGACCTCCGAAACGCTGCGGAGCGTGTCCCCGGGCTTTACCTGGAGGGACTGCATTTCTTCGCCCGCGCGGCAGGGGGCCGCGAACAGCACGATTATCATGGCTCCCAGAACGGTCTTCACGCGGCCTCCTCCGGCAACGCGGCGCGCCAGCGCCGGGCCGTCATTTCCTTCTATTATAGTTTATAGCGGCCGGGCCCCAAATTCTCTCCAGAAAAAAATCAAATCCAGGTCAAATTTCCCAAGGAACATCCGCCCGCGCGGCAATGACGCCGGGACCATTGTTCCCATAAAGTTCAGGGACTTTCGGGCATATCAGGCCTGAGCGGAACAATCTTAAAATGGTTACATGGCCTTAAGCGGCCGATCTGGAGGAAACAATGAGAATTGCAGCTTTGTTAGCGTTTACCCTGTCCCTTTCGGCCGGCGCCTACGGCGGCGAGATGGAGTGCGTGGAAGCGGCCCGGATAAATTCCCCCTTCGCCCGCTGACACGGGGCGTACACGCAGCAAGCAGAAACCGCCGGGGCAGCCCGGCGGTTTTATTCGGTTGCGCGGCTGAATCTCAGCGCACTATGTCCAGGTAGATGAAGGTGCTGTAATGGTCGGGGGTATAGTATACCTCGCGCCCCTCGCCTATCATCAGGCGCTCGGCGCCGCGGAAGCTCTGCACGGGGCCGGCCATATACGTCACGCCGCCTATCACTACCGGCTCCGGGCCGGAGCCGGTGGGCCGGTTGGGAACTATGAGCGTGTATTCCAGGTAATAGCCGGCCGGTTTCTTGGGCAGGCCGTTGTGAGGTTTGCTGTGCACGTTGCCGTCGTTATCGTACGGCATGGGGCGGCAGACGGCTATCTTCGCCAGCAGATCGTTGATGGCCCTCACGCGGCGCTCGTCGCTCACCTTGGGCAGGAAAGTCCGGCCGGGCAGTATGGCGTCGCTGGGCTTGCAGGGCGGCTTGGGGTATTGGCGCTCCGCGGCGGCCGGCGTGGGCGTCGAGATGACTATCTCAGCCGCGGAGACAGGGACCAGCTCCGAAAGCAGGTCGTAAGCGGTTTTTTTGGAATCGGCAACCGCCGGCGCGGCGAAGGCCGGCGGCAGGGTTGAGAGAAACAGCGCGGAGAGCAGCAGAGGGAGTTTAAGCTTTCTCATTAATATAATTATGCCGGAAAGAACCGCCGCCCGTAAGGGCAAAAGGTCCCAGGCCGCCCTGGGCCTTTGGCTTAAATTAAAAACCGCCGGTATGTCCCGGCGGTTCAGCATGGCTGTGCCCGGCAAGCGGCCCCTTTATTGGCAGAACCGGGAGACCAGCGAGGTAAGGGTTTCCACGCGCGAGGGCTTGTAGAGCACGTCCACGGCCCCGATGGAAGCGGCCTTCTCTTCCACGCCGGGCAGACCGGTAATTATGGCGACAGGGATGTCGGCCAGCGCGGGGTCGTCCTGCTGTATCCTCCGGAATTCCCAGCCGGTCATTTCCGGCATCATCAGGTCCAGCAGTATCAGCCTGGGCTGCCGCAAGGCGCTCCTGAGGTAAGCCAGCGCCTCTTTGCCGTTGCCGGTAACGACCGTGTCGTAGCCCTGGCCCGTCAGGGTAGCCCGGATCAGGTCGCAGACGTTCTTGTCATCGTCCACCACAAGGACCGTCGAGGCCGCCGCTCCGCTCATTGAATGATCCCCATCTCTCTATAATATCAAAAACCCGCCGGTTTTTCAGCCCGGATAAGACCGTCGGGCCGCCCCGGCGGGATCAAAAGGGCGGCTGCCGCCTTTTCAGATGGTAATCATAGTTTCCCCGCCCTCGCGGCGGAGGACTATTATTTCAACGCGGCGGTTGCGGGCGCGGCCCGCTTCGGTGTCATTGGAGGCCGCCGGAGCGGACGGCCCGAGGCCGGCATAGGACATGCGGCCCGGCTCTACGCCGCTCTCCGCCAGGAAGCGGCAGACGCGGGCGGCCCTTTCGCCGGACAGGTCCAGGTTGAACCGCAGGGAACCGCTGGCGTCGCTGTGGCCGCGCACCAGCACCCTGTTGCGCCTGGCGCCTTTCAGGAACGCGGAAACCTCGCGCAGCGCGGGCAGGGCTTCTTCTTTGATCCGGCTTTCGCCTGGCCTGAAGATCCTGCTTTCGGGGAAAGTGACGGCGAGCCCCTCCGGGGTGTATGCCAGCCGCAGCCGCGCGGCCGCCAGCCTGCGGAGCTCCATCGGGGTGGAGAGGCTGACCATAATGACAGGGGTAGCGCGGTTTTTTTTATCCCGTCCTATCCAGGCTAGCCTGGCTTTATAAAAACCGTCGGGCAGCGGCTCGCCGCCGGATGAGACCCCGGTCCAGAGTACGCCGCCGGCCGGCGGGCGCCCGCTGCCCTGTATGAAGCTCATCTTGCGGCCGGCATGGTCGAGCACCTGTATCTGCCAGGCCGCTATTTCGCCGAGCCCGGCCGCCGGGTCGGCGAACGGGTCGGGGTCATCGTTGAACAGGAAAGTCACCGGCGCGGCCGCCGGGTCGGAGGTCATGACGACGCTGGCTTCGAGCGCCACTCCGGGCCGGCTTTCCCCGAAAGCGGTATCGGCCGGCCGCGCTGAAAGCAGCAGCAGCAGGGCCGCGGCCCCTTCAAGCAGTATTTGTTTTTGCCCGCCCTTCATGGCTATATTTTCCAAAATCCGCGCCAGCCGCGCCATGCGATTGGTCAACCGATGTAAAATAGAACCGTCCTCCCGGAACACAAACGCAGGTTTGGCCCGCTGAGCGAATATAATGTATTCTTTGTTTAAGACCCGCGACCGGCACCATATGAGCAAGAGAGACATAATACTGGTAGAAGATGACGCCCTTGTGGGGGAAATAGCGTGCGACATACTGACCGGCGCCGGCTACGCCGTGCGCTGGGTGCAGGACCCGCGCGAAGCCGTGGCGGCCATAAAGAAGGCCTCCCCCAAGCTGGTCATCACCGACATCATGATGCCCGGCATAACCGGCCTCGACCTCTGCAAGTCGATCTCCGCCGACCCCGAGCTGAAGGGGCTGAAGATCATGGTCATGTCGGCCAAGAGCTTCGAGGTGGAAAGGCGGCGCGCCCAGATGTTCGGCGCGGCCTATTTCCTGCCGAAGCCTTTCACCGAGAAGGGCCTGCTGAAAGCGGTGAAAGACCTCCTCCCCCCGCCGGCAGCGCAACCGCATTAAACAAGTTCCGGGCAGAACAAAACCGCCGGGCTCTCCCGGCGGTTTTTCATTCCCGGCGAACAGCCGCAAGTTTCAGCTTTCCTTATCCGGCCTCTCTTCCCTCCGCCTGCCTTTTCCCTTCTGATAGCCGAGCTGGGTATCGACCAGCTCTTTAAAAATGGACATCAGGATCTCTTCCTGTCCTTTCAGCTTTTCATAACCGGCTTCCTGGCCTTCTTTGCATAAATAGTAAATGGCCTCTATGGTGGAAACGCAGTGCGCGAGCGGCTGTTTTTTAATTATGAATTGCGAGCTGTAGCCGCGCGAAAAAGAAAGCCGTGGCAGGGCGCGGACATTGTGGCTTTTTCTCAGCACTCGCTGCGCGCCGCGCCAGGTACCGTCTATTACGAAGACAAGCAGGGTTTTCCCCGCCGGGAGCTGCTCTTTCCCCAGGGTTTTAAAACTTGCGGCTGCGGGACCGGGATACAGCACGAAAGGGCTGTAGGCCGGGTCCTGGATCAGGGAATTGATCCGTTCATTGTGCGTAAAATCCGTGCCGATGATAAGTTCCGCGTTCTTTAAACACAGCTTCGCAAGCCGGGCCGTCCCCGTTCTCTGCTTGTGGGCTTCCTTGGTATGCATGAGGATAATGAAACGCATCCTCGTGGCGAAGGGCTTCGCACTGCCGCATAAGCAGTTCATTTTAGGCCTGCGGCAGGTATAGCACTCCTCACGGTGGGCGGGCTGGGCGGCAGGCGTTTCAGTTCTCTTGATCATGTATGAGCGGCAATGCCGCTAGGTTCCAGCCACCGGCCCGCGCGACAGCCGGCGCAGTATAACCGCCGGCAGCGTGACCACCGTCCACAACAGCGCCAGCACGCCGCCCACGGCTATGCCCAGCAGCCGGAACGGCAGCAGGAGAAGCCAGAGCAGCGGGTAGAGCAGCAGGGCCAGCAGCGCCAGCGGCCAGCACAGCGCCAGCAGTATCAGCCACAGGATGAAAGTCAGCATCCCCCTATTTTATCAAAACAAAACCGCCGGGCTTGCCCGGCGGCTTCTCATAACAGGAGGCCGTTGCCTTTTTCAACTGCGGGATCCAGGTTTTCCGTCTTCCTCAACAGTTAAAAACTTAACGACGTCTATTCCTTCACCCAGCGCTATCCTGTAGGACAGCCTCTTAAGCAGGCTGCCCAGCGTGAACAGCGCCGCCATTATGAACAGCGCCACCAGGAATATCAGCCCCGCGTCGCTTATCTTGAAATAGAACACCACCGGCCAGATGATCAGGAGAAATATTATCCCGATCACGCCGGTGTAGACCAGCCAGTTGCCGATGCGCCAGACCCAGCGCCCGCGCGAGCCCAAACGCACCATCTCTTCATAAAGCGGGTAATCCTGCAGCATCCCCTTATTTTACTAAACCAGCCGTGTCCCCATTACTCTCCGCAGGAAGACAGGAAGCTGCTGCCCTGCCCGCCGGCGCGGATATCCTATAATATCCGCATGGGACGAAACTTGGGAGTTAAATTCAGCAGCTTTTCCGCGATTGTTCTTCTTATCCTTACCCTGGCCACTTTCGCGCTCATCATAATGGCCAATATCTAGCCCCCGACTTGCTCCGCAAATAAAAACCGCCGGGCTGCCCCGGCGGCTTCGCATTATTTACCGCGCTATTTCAGCGTTTTGACATAATAGGCGATAGCCCTGTCATAGCCGTTCACACAGGACGGCGGCAGGCCGCCGCAGGCCCGGAACAGTTCGCGCGCGGAACTCTTGAAATCCCCGGCCGAATACAGCGCCAGCGCCAGGAAGATACGGAGCTCGGGGTTGCTCGGGAAATGCTTTACCCCTTCCCGCAGAACCTTTGCCGCCTGCGCCAGTTTCTTATTATTGCGCAGCGTGCTGCCGTAGCCCACAAAGAAACCGGGCCGCTCCTTCCCGGGCAGCGCGTGCCAACCCTTGTAAACCTTGGCGTAGCAGGGCTCGGCCTTGAGCTCGCGCCCCAGGAAATCGTTGCAGCAGGCAAGCCTGTACCAGGCGCAGATATCCCCGGCATTGTCTTTCAAATATTGTTCCAGCAGCGGTATCAGCGCCTTCTTGGCGGGCACCGTCCGCAACTTCTCCAACTGGCGGATCTTCTTCTTGATATCTTTCATATTAAAATTCTGCCAAACAAACCCGCCGGTCTCTCCCGGCGGCTTCAGCGCATATTGATCCGTCAGTTTTTTAAGGCGTCGGAAGAATACTCCAGCCTGGTGCGGTAGGCGGCGGCCGCGGTATCCTTCAGGCATTTAACCCAGATGTCCCAGGTGTCCCGGTTGCGGTCTTCCGCCGCCAGCCTGGCGGCTTCCATCTGACCGGCGGGCGGGGCCTGGAACTTCTTGCTGTCCTGCGCGAGCGCCATCATCCCGGCGAAGTCGCCCTGCGCTTTCAGCTCCTTCATCTTTTTCTTCAATTCCCTGGCTTCGGCCTTGTCGTCCGCCGAAACCTTGTTCTTTTTCCCGGCGGCCTTGAGCTTGGCCTCATCAGGGTGAGCCTGCTTGTGCGCGGCAGCCAGTAGCTGGGCGCCCTCGTCCCCCCGGCCGCCCGGTGCGCCTCTGCGGAAATAGGCGCTGTCTATAGCGCCGTACTCTTTCGCCAAGGCCTGGAATTCCGATTCCTTGTGCCGGCCGGAGCTGACCTGCACGTTGAGTTCGCCGAAAGCCTGGTGGGGCGGCCGCTGCCCTGTCCTGGCGGCCACGCGGACCTCTAAAACAGTAAGGTTCCGAGACCCCACCTTCTTGGTGTACATAACATTAAAGCCGGCCTCGTCTTCCTCTGTGAAAGTTTTTATGCTGTCGCCGGGCTTCAGATTCGCCTCGAAGAATTTCCTGACCGCGGCCAGTTCGTCCTTGGTGAGGCGGTTTAGGTGATTCTTCTCGTCAACCTGCACGCTGCCAGGATACACCGGCATCGGGTGCGGCACAAGTATCTCTTCGCCTCCGTCAGCGAACAGCGCCCCCGCCCCCTGAACGGCAAAACAGAGCGCAGCCGCCATAAACAAGTTTTTAATTTTCATAGCTTCATCCTTTTCCCGGCCGCCCTGCCCGGCAGCCGGCGCCCCTAACCAATAGACTGAATTCTACCAAACAAAACCGCCGGGCTGCCCCGGCGGTTTCGCCTGCTTCGTATGATCACAGACTTGCCTTTAGGTCAGCACGCCGCTAAGCACCAGGTCCCTTATATAAATGCAGACCCAGGCCAGGATCGCTTTGGCTATCACGGTCGGAAGCAGGATCTGCCAGGTTATCCCCGCAAACCCGGCCTGCGTGAACCAAGGCCATATAGCCATGCCGACGCCGACTATAAAAAACGCCAGGAAAAGCGGGAAGGCCGCTTTTTTCCGCATGAACAGGAGCACGGACCCGGCCATACCCGCGATGGAGGTCAGCACGGTCAGCACCCATTCAAAAGGCGTAACACGCGCCAGGAGCGCCTGATGCTCCGGTGATACGGAGGCCGCGCCGGAATAAATGAAATAGAGCGCCAGAAGAGAACGGCCTATCGTAAGAAAATAAAATAGCGAGATAACCCACACCATCAGCGGGCGTTTCGCTTCCATTTTCATCGCTTCTTCCATCTGTATCCCCCTTATCCCTCGGTAGCCGGCAATATTATATCAAACCCGCCAAAAAACAAAACCGAAAGGCAGCCCCGGCGGGTTTACACAGCGATCAGGAATTTAGCAGACAACGGGGCCTATACAATTAAAGACGTGCGCCGAGGAAAGCCGCCAGGCGGGCTGTCTCCGCTTCCAGTTCGCGTTTGAAGGCGGCGCCCGGCGGTCGCGCCCCGGCAAAACCGGTCTCCACTACCAGCCGCCCTTCGCGCACCGAAGCGTTGGCCCAGCCCACAACAGCGTCTCCCCATAGCAGCGGCAGGGCGTAATAACCGCGCACGCGCTTGGCCGCCGGGGTGTAAGCCTCAAACCGGTAATCCCAGCCCCAGAACTGTTTGAAGCGATCCCTGTCCCAGACCAGCGGGTCGAACGGGGCCAGGAAGCTGACCTTGCGCGGCGCCTCGGCGGCCAGTTCACAGCCGGGCGGCAGCACATAGTCCTCGCCGCCGGCCTTCACCACGGCCAGCGCCCCTTCCTTTATCATGGCGGCCAGAAAAGCCGGCGCAGCGCCCAGGCCCGGGAAATACCGGCGCAGCGGCCGCGCGGCCATGGCCCGCAGCTGGCGCAGCGGCACGGGGGCCAGTATATTCACCAGCGCCAGCACGCGCGCCCGCATGCGCTGGGCCGGCAGCAGGTCTTCAGTGACCGGCCGGGCAGGCGCGAACACGCGGATGCCGTTCTCGCGGCGGGCCACCCGCAGCAGGCCGCGGTAATGCAGCCAGTCCAGCGCCTGCGTGGTGGCCTTGGACAACCCGCCCCAGGCATTGGTCACGCGCCGGGCGCCCAGCAGCGCCTCCAGCGCGGCCGGGTGCGCCTCGCCCTGGCCGGCCACCGCCGCCAGCACCTTCTTTTCAAAACCTTTAGGCGCGCCGCCGCCGCGCGGGTGCAGCAGCCGCCACACTCCGCGAGAAACAAAACCGTAGGCGTAAAGATAATCCTCTTCGATATCCAGCCGCGGGTAGAGCCGCTCCAGGTCCCCGGCCCGGTAACCGGGCACCCGTTGGCGCAGTATCAGGTCCTGCGCGCGCGCGGGCGAGCGGATGGGGTCCGCCTGCACGAAGCCCAGCCTGTCCACCGCCTGCTGCAGCGTGGGGGCTTCGGCCAGCGAGCGCGCCGCAGCCAGCGAGCGCAATTTGCGCAACTCTTTCATGCTTAAATTCTACCAAACAAAACCGCCGGGACGGCCCGGCGGCTTCGCTATAAATTTCCCTCCGCGCATCTTTCGCCGAATATGTTCAGCGGGCCGTGTCGCGCAGGGCCAGCAGTTGTGAGACGGTGACGAAAGAGTAGCCGCGCGCCTTCAGGCCTTTAATTATGCCGGGCAGCGCTCTCCTGTCCGCGGCGCAGGCTTCGCCGCAGAGCGGGTGCAGGAGTATTATGGAGCCCGGCACGGCCCCGTTAAGCACATACTCCTCGATGCGCGCGGCGTCGCCCGGGAAATAGGTGTCCGGCTCCAGGTCCCAGGTCACGCTGGTGACGCCGCGCCGGCTTAGGTACCAGGGCAGCGCCAGCAGCTTCTTGCCGTAAGGCGGGCGGAAGGTTATTTCGCCTTTGTAGCCGCTGGCGCGGATGAGGGCGTCGGTCCTCTCTATTTCCCGCGCCACAAAAACGGGCGTTTTGAAGACCATGCGCTTATGCGACCAGGTATGGTTGCCGAGCTCGTGGCCGGCGGCCGTTATGGCCGCCGCGATTGCGGGGTCCTTCTCAATATTGGCGCCGACGCAATAGAACGTGGCTTTGACACGTTCCCGGGCCAGCAGGCGCAGCACCTCCGCGTCCGCTGCGAAAGGCGCGTCGTCGAAGGTGAGGGCCGCCACTTTCTGCTCCGTGGCCACGCGCGCGACGAGGTCGCCGAAAACCTGGAAGGTCCTGGCCTTGCTGAGCCGCAGCAGCCCGTACCCGGCCGCCGCCGCCGCGCATAGCACTACCGCCGCGATCTTAACTGTCCGCATACAAGAATTCTACCAAACAAAACCGCCGGGCTCCCCGTCGGTGCAAATAACTCAAATACTCAACAACGTCCCCTTTTAGTATTATACGCGTGGAGACTATAAGATGTTCGAGCGCGCTAAAGATTTTTACAACAAGCACGAGCCGGCCTGCACGGCGGGTTTTTTCGTCGCCGGCTTCCTGTTCGACGTCCTCGCCGTGGGGCGGATAGACAAGCTGCACAACATCATCCACCAGGCGACCTACCTTACCCTGTGCGCCTGGCTGACCGGGCTGGAACTGCGTGAGACCTACGGCGGCTTCGTGCCGCCGGAACGGCTGAAGACGGCCTGGCGCTACCATGTGGGCGCCACGCATTTCATGCTCGGCACCCTGCTGAATATCTACACCCTTTTCTATTTCAAGAGCGCCTCACTGTGGACCTCGCTGGTGTTCCTGGTCGGTTTGACCGCCCTGATCGCCGTGAACGAGTTGAAGCCTTTCAAGAACTCGGGCACCCTGCTGCGGATGAGCCTGTTCAGCCTTTGCCTGGTGTCTTATTTCACTTACCTCGTGCCCACCCTGATGGGCCGCATCGGCGCCCTGCCTTTCCTCGGCTCCATAGTCGGCGCTTCGGCCTGCGCCGCGCTCCTGGCCTGGCGGCTTAAAGCGCGCCTGCCGGAACAGGAGCTGGCGGTGCACAGGCATACGCTCTATCCCTTCGCCGTGGTCGCCGCGCTGTTCACCCTCCTCTATTTCGCCAAAGTGATACCGCCCGTGCCGCTGTCCATCTCCGAACTAGGCGTCTACCACGGCGTCAGCCGCAATGAGAACGGTTTTGAACTGGTCTCGACGCGGCCGCGTTGGAAGTTCTGGCAGCGCGGCGACCAGACCTTCCTGGCGCGGCCCGGCGACAAGCTTTATTGCTGGGCCGCGGTTTTCGCGCCTACCAATTTCAGGGAACACCTTTCGGTGCGCTGGCGGTACCGCGGCCCGGACGGGTGGAGCGAGTCCGACACCATCCCCATGCCCATAACGGGAGGCCGCGACGACGGCTGGCGGGGCTTCACGTCAAAAGCCAACTACCAGCCCGGCCGCTGGCGGGTGGAGATCATAACCTCCGACGGCAGGGAGCTCGGGCGCATAGACATAAAAGTCAAGACCGACGACTCCACAGGTCCGCGCGAAGAGCGTGTCCTTTCGCGCTGAAAGCTTAGTCCCACCGTACCGGCGCCCCCGAATTGCTAAAATTGTAATATGAAAGCCCTCTGGAAGCGCCACCCGCTGGACCGCGAGATCTTCCGCATCGCCGTCCCGGCCTTCCTGGGTTCGCTGGGCTTCGTCCTTTTCGACATCATCAATATCTTCTGGGTCGGCACGCTGGGGACCGCCGCCATAGCCGGCGTGGCCTCAGCCGCTTTCCTTACCTGGGCGGTCTACGCGGCCATGGCCGCCACCACCGCCGGGGCCAACAGCCTTATCGCGCAGGCCTTCGGCGCCGGTAAGAACGAGGAAGCGCGGCAGACCGCCGTTGAAGCCGCCTGGCTGAGCCTCGGCGGCTGCCTGCTTATAATGGCCCTGCTGCTGCCCAGCATCCCCCTCATCTTCCGCCTGATGGGCCTGCAGCCGGAGACCGCCGCCTACGCCCGGCAGTACCTCACCATCTACGTCTGCGCCCTGCCGCTCTATTACCTCTGCAATCTGGCGGGCAGCGTGTTCAACGCCTACGGAGACACGCGCACCAATGTGATCATAATGTCGGCGACGGTGGCGCTCAACATAGTGCTGGACCCCGTGCTGATACTGGGCTGGGGGACCGGCAAACCGCTGGGCGTGCCGGGGGCCGCGGCCGCCTCAGTGATCGTCACCACCATAGCGCTGGCGCTGCAGGTGGTATTCCTGCGCCGGCGCGGCTACCTGCCGCCGCTGGCCGAAGTGCTGCGGCTACCCGCCTTCACGCGCGGCGCGCGCATGCTCAAGATCGGTGTGCCGGCCGCCTCTGTAAATGTTGTGTGGTCGCTCGTCTACCCCGCCCTCACGGCCATCATCACGCGCTTCGGCGAAGCCCCTCTCGCCGGGCTTAGCGTCTGCTTCAGGCTGGAAGGCGTGCCCTATTTCCTCGGCATAGGGTTCTCCACCGCCATGGCGGCGCTGGTGGGCCAGTCCTTCGGCCGCGGCGACATGCAGCGGGTGCGCCAGATAGTGGCGCGCGGCCGCCTGCTCATCACGGTGCTGCTGCTGCCGGTGGCCCTGGCTTTCATCTTTATCCCCGAACTGCTGGTGCGCCCCATGACGTCGGACCCCGAAGTGATAGCCAATGCCGCGCGCTACCTGCGCACCGTCGGCTATTTTGAAATTTTTCTAGGCTGGGAATTGCTCTTTGAAGGCGTGTTCACGGGGCTCGGCCATACCCGCGACTACATGTTCATCGCCGTGCCGCTCACGCTGGCGCGCTGGCCGGCGGCCTGGCTGCTGGCCATCACCCTGGGCTTCGGCACGCCGGGCATCTGGTGGGCCATAACCCTCTCCACTTTCGCCAAAGGCGTGTGGGCCTCCTGGCTCTTCCACAAGGGCGGCGCCACCTCCCGCCTGCTTAAGGCGAACCAAGCCCCCGCCCTGGCACTGCAGCAGTAAACATAAAAACAAAACCGCCGGGTTTCCCCGGCGGCGCCAACAACTCAAAAACTAAGCAGCGTCCCTCAACGGCCGGGGGGCGTCTTCACACCGCAGGCCTCTACCCGCTTTATCAGGCCGGAGAAGTTCTTAACCATTTCCTCCGTCGCGGTCTGCGCGAAGATCTTGCGCTTGAAGAGGCTCGACAGCACGAAGGAATGTTTACCCTTCTTCAGCTCCGCGGCCAGGTTCACCCTGACCGGCTCCTGGTAATTGTGGAAATAATAGAAATAAATATCACCCTTATTCAGGTCGTAGATATTGGAGTAGACCGTAGCGGCCACGCCCTCCACGTGCACCGCCGCCATGAGGGAAAGGAAGTTGGCGACATTAACGGATGCGTCCTCTTTGAGCATGGCGTTGGCTATGTCGAACCTGGGGTCGAAGATAGTGCTGTTCTCCGGGTCCGCCTGGCTGAAGTTGGTAAGCACCTGGTAATTTTCGCTGCTGCGTATCACCGAAAGCCGGTCGTCTTTGCCTATCCCCAGTATCGCCGAGCGCCCGCCCTTGTCCGCGAGCAGGACCTGGATGGTAAAGAAGTCCGGGACCTGGTATTCCTTTATTATCTTGATCGCTTCCTCCACCGTGGCGGCCTGGGCCAGCACCCTTCTGAGGATATAACCCTGGTATTCGTCTTGCGGGTCCAACACTTTCTGTTCGGGAGAGAACTTCATCTGGCGGGCGCCCTTCAACGGGGTGGCGGTCACATCATAGGCCAACCCCTGGTCGTTCATGCCGCCCTGGGGGTAATGCTCTATCATCGGGGGCTCGGCGGGCGGCACGGCGCTGGCGGGGTCGTGGGGCGTTTCCATGTAGAAATGGCCGTATTTCCCCTTGGCGGCCGGCACAAAGGTTACCACCGCGTAGGAATTGGTCTGATCCTCGTTATTCCCGAAGAAAGTTTTGGCGCCGTCGGTAACCGTAAAAACGGAACAGGCGCTGAGCGGCTGGCTAATGCAGACCAGCGCCGCTGCAACCAGGATAGTGTTTCTCATGCTTTTCCCCTTATTCCCTGTTGGCGCTACCCGCGCTTTTCCAGCAGCTCGCCGCCGAAAGCCGCGCGGCCCGCCGCGGGCGGTTCGTAAAAGATATGCACGCTCTCTACCGGCCTGGAGCAGGCCTTTGCCAGGGCCCGGGCCAGGGCCGCGGCCTCGCGCAGCCGCTCCTTTTGCGGCGCGCCGGAGGCTTTAAGCAGTTCCACGAACACCGGCCGCATTCCCCGGGGCACCGGGCCGCCGCACTCGGCATAGTTGGCGCGCGGCAGGTACCTCAGCCGCACCCAGACGCGGCCGGGCGGCGCCTTAAGCACTTTGGCGGCCGCATCCGCGATGCGCCGGGCCAGGTTCCCGCTCCCGGCCGAGGGCTTTCCCACAATTTCCACTTGCAGTATAGGCATACCCTGATTCTACCAAAACAAGACCGCCGGGCCCTCCCGGCGGTCTTGCCTGACTTCGCCGGAGCGTCATATGCTTAAGCGTCCCCGATTTCCCGCTTTCCCACAAGTGCCCCCTTGGACGGCCGGGCCTGGGCCCTATGGCCTTGCAATAGGCGCGGCTGGAAGCTAACCTATATACATGAACTTCCGCCCCGCCTGCATTACGATTGCCGCGCTCGTCTGCCTGATGGCCGGCTCCGCCGCGGCCGAGCTCACGCCGGAAGCCAGCGCCAAAATAACCGAATTGCGGAAATCCCTCGAGACGCGGGGCACACGGTGGACCGCCGGCGAGACCGCTGTCTCCAATCTCACCGAAGACCAGTGGAGCAATTTGGTAGGCCTGGACACCAACGCCCCCTCCGGCCCGCTGGCCCCCGAAGCGCCCGAGACCCGCCTGCGCAGCTCTATCGATTGGCGCAGCAACGGCGGCAACTTCATCACCGCCCCCAAGCAGCAGGGCGGCTGCGGCTCCTGCTGGTCCTTCGCCATGACCGGCGCGCTGGAATCCTATGTCATGCGCAAGAGCGGCAAGCCCGGCCTGGCCATCGACCTTTCCGAGCAGCTCTATATTTCCTGCAGCAGCGTCGGCAGCTGTAAGGGCGGAGCACTCTTCCCTATCTTCCTGGTACGCCAGGGCCTGCCGGACGAATCCGCCTATCCCTACGCCGAAGCGAACGGCACCTGCTCCAACGCCGCCTCCGGCTGGGAGCGCAACACGCACAAGATTGGCGGTTGGGGCATGGTGCTGCCCACCGTAAACAAGATCAAGGCCGCGCTGGCCCACTACGGCCCGTTGCCCACCTCTATGCAGGTCTACGAGGACTTCCTCAACTACACGGGCGGCGTTTACTCCCGCGTGGCCGGCAAGCGCGTCGGCGCCCACGCCGTGCTGCTGGTGGGCTACAACGACGAAGAGGAATATTTCATAGTTAAGAACAGTTGGGGCACCAACTGGGGCGAGAACGGCTTCTTCCGCATAGATTATTCCGAGATGCACTCCCGCGTCATCTTCGGCCTCACCACCGTAGCCTACTACTGATCCTGCCGTTCAAAAGAAATACCGCCGGGGATTTTCTCGCCCGGCGGCACAACAACTCAAAAACTCAACAACGTCCCCTGCCCGCGCTACTCGCTGGCCAGCAGCTGGAGCAGCAGCGTCTTCCAGAGGCGCGTCATCCTGGCCAGGTGCAGAGAAGCAACGCCAGAGACTGCGCCCAACAGAGTCAGCGGGCCGCTTATCAGGGCGGTCAGTTTCCACAGGCCATACTCCGGGCGGTTAAGGCTGGCCAGCCCGACCGCCACCATGGCCGCGGGCACCAGGCTGAGCAGCAGGCCGGCGGCCGCGCCCCAGGCTGCGAACCGGCCGAGCGACAGGTCCTCGAACCTGCTCCGGCGCTCGGCGAACCCGATCACGATGGAAAAGAGCCCGCCGCCTATAAAGGCCGGCATGCCCAGCGCCGGCAGCGGGGCGTCGAAGACCCTGAAGAAAGCGTCCCAGGGCAGGAAGGGCGTTACCAGGCTGGTCACCCCTATAAGCAGGCCGGCTACCGCCCAGCCGGCCGCCCAGGTAAGGCACATCCAGACCATACCGCGTAAGCGCAACTGCCAATTACTCATTTTGATCTCCTCCTGCTTATTAAGGGGCCGGCGGGCGGCGCCGGCAGTTTCGCGCAAAAGCTCAAAATCCAAGACCTGACCCTTTTGCCCCGCCTAGAGCTGCCTGAAGTTATCGCTTTCAGCGCGAAGATTCCGCAGAAATTGTTCCAATTCAGCCTTGCGCGCGGGCAACAGCGCGCGGCCGGCAGGAGACAGCACCCTGGCGGGCACCTTCGCCAGCATATCCTCAAGCCCGGCCGCCATCATCGGCGTCGTCGGGGCGGCGCCGTTGGGATCCACCAGCGCCAGCAGACGCGCCGCGCCTATTGCCCCAAGCCACTCAAGGGCGTCGGCATCATGCAGATATAGCGCCTCAGGGCCCTCCGGTGTGCGTTCGTGCATATGCGTGCGGATCGCCCCGCGCACGGTGTCCAATTTGGCCGCGGGGAAACCGGCGCCAGCCAGCACCTCCGCGGCGCTCGACAGCGCAACCTCCGCATGATCGGCCTTCGGGTCCGCCCAGGGGGCGAACGCCCCCATGTCGTGAAGCCACGCCGCGGCATAAAGCACGTCGTCGTCCAGCTGGACCTTGTCCGCCGCGGCCAACTTTACCGCCAGGCTGTAATCACGCGCCGCATGAGAAGCGCCCCAGGCCGGATGCCTGAAATTAGCCATGGCGAATTCCCGCACGTTAGTTCGCCAGCCCTGCGGAGCAGAGCGGCTGACCGTGGCCGGCCGCTGTCCGCCGTCCGGCCCACCCGCAAAAACCGCCGTGCCCGGCCCCGCCGAAAGAATTGCAGCAGCTGCCGCCGTCACAAGCCCCGACCTGAAAGAAGGAACATGAAAATGTGTGTTGCCCATATACTGATTATACAAACCCCCCTTCAAAAACAAAACCGCCGGGCTGTCCCGGCGGTTTCGCGTTGCTGGCTGGCGCTGTTTACTGCACGCTAACCTTGCCCTTCTTAACAAACCCTTCATTCCAGCTGCCGGCGCCGACCGCGGACCTGCGGACTTTGTACCAGTCGTCCTTCTCGCCTGTGATCAGCACCTTTTCGCCGCTGTTGAGTTTGGTCACCGTGCCGACGAACAGCCAGCCGGCCTTTTCCTTTATGGCGGTGTCGTCCTTGTTGATTATGGCGACCTTGTTGGGATTGGTCCTCGTGTACATCTGCCGGGCATCGCCGATCTGCCTGCCCCTCTCGGTGAAAGTCACCACGAGGGCGTCCGAGTCCGGCGCGACCACGTCGTAGAGCCTGCCGATGTTGAGGTTCACCGCGGCTTTCCCCCGGCCGCCCACGCCTTCGGCGCGCAGATCGGGCACCAGGGTTATCTCCCCGCGCTCGCTCTTTACCACTACAGTAACGGTGTCGGACTTCTGGAAACCGAAGTTGCGCACCTCGGCCCGCAGCATGATGTTCTCGCCCGCCTCGAACTGGCCGTTACTGTTCTCGTCGTAGAACGAGATGCCGGAGACCTTCAGCACGGCGTTCTCGCTGTAATGCTTGTCCGCGGCGGCGATGCCGGCCTGCTTGCCGGCTTCAAAAGCGCCCGGATACACCTCGGCCGCCATCTTCTGGTAGCCCGCGTTGTAGCCGCGCTTGGTCTGCTCGGCGCAGCCGGCCTCGAAACCTTCCCGCTGGCCGGTAGCCCGGCCATTGCTCAGGCCCAGGGCCCGCTGGTCGGCGTATTCCCTATTGCTGTATTCCTCATAGAACGAGGCATACGCCGAGTTGTACGCCGCCCGGTAAGCCGCCTTGTAGCCCTTGTCTTTGCCGTCGGCAAAGCCGGTCCGGTAGCTGATGGAGAACTGATTGTCGTAGGCGCGCCTGTAGGCCTGGTGGTATCTTTCGTTGTAGCCCTCCCGCTTGGCGTCGTCATAAGCCCGGCGATAGCTTCTCTGATACCCCTCTCTGTAGCCTCTCTCGTAGGCCTGCCGCTCTTCCGGGGTAGCGTAACCGTTGCGGGCCAGCTCTATGGGGAGGTCCATGCCCCTCACGCTTTTCGTGCCGGCGCTTTTCAGGCCGCGCATGTCGGCGGTAGAGGTTTGAAGTTCGTTCTCACGCTGGGCGAAGCCCGCCTGGTAACCGGCCTTGCGCCCGCTCTCGGACTCCATGACAGCCGCGTCGGCCTGCCCTTTGGCGTAGCCGTTGCTGTAGGAAGCGGCGTCCTGCTGGCCTAACTGTTTGGCCTCGGCATAGGCGCCGTTATAACCATTGGTATAGCCCGCGTCGTAGCAGCGGCGCTTGCCGGCCTCGGTGCCGTTATTGATACCGGCGTTCTGGCCGTCGGCGTTGCCCTGCTGCGTGCCCGCGGACTGGTCGACGCCATAGCCGTCCCTGTAGCCCGCTGCCCTGCCGGCGGAATCGCCTTCGTTAGTACCGTTCCTGCGGCCGTCCCTTTCGCCGTCGTTGATGCCTTCGGCGTAGCCTTCGCGGCGGCCTTCCCTGGCGCCTTTATCGGCGCCGTCGCGCATGCCGGCGTTATAAGCGTGGGTAGTATCTACCGGCTTAGGAGGCTGGGGAGGCTGCGGAGGCTGCGGAGGCTGCGGAGGCTTGGGCGGATGAATGGGTTGACCGGGCTGGCCGGGGTGGTCAGGCTTGGGCGGCTGGCCGGGATGGCCGGGCTGCCCGGGGAACGGAGGTTTTTGAAACTCTTTCTGTTCTTGTGTGATTTGGTTAACAGTGTCGCCGACTTCCGACAGCTGTTTGACAGAGACATCGGAGGCGGAGACCGCGCCCGAGACTATCAGGAGAGAGGAAAACACTGACGCCGCACGGAATGTCTTTTTCATTAACGCACCCCTTGGCTCCGGACCCGGAGCATAGACCAGATAAGATATTGTAGCCTAACCATCTATTCCTATAAAGAGCAGAAAGGCCCTGTCAGCTATAGGCCCTTTGGCCTCAGGCGGACGCGCCTAAAAGGCGGCAGCGGTCTTTTTCTACAGCCCCTCCGGGACCGCCAGGCCGCGGGCAGCGCAGAAAGCGCGCAGGTCCGCCGGCAGCGGCACTGAGAACACGCGCTCCAGCCCCGCTTTACGCATATCTATTTCAGCGCAATGCAGCGCCTGCCGCGGCAGCAATAGCTTTTCTTCCAGAGCCGGCGTCCAGCCATTGTCCAGGAAATCCAGGTAGCAGCGGGCGTCCGGCCCGTAGACCTTGTCCCCCACCAGGCTGTGCCCCAGCCATTGCGCGTGGGCGCGGATCTGGTGCATGCGGCCGGTTTCGGTAACCACGCGCGCCAGCGTAAAACCTCCGCCGCAGGCAAGCGGTGCAAAATGAGTTACCGCGGACCGCCCGTCCGGCCTTACGCCCGCTTTGAAGTACACCGGGCTGCCTTCGTCGTCGCCCAAAGGCTGGTCTACCGTAACCGGGCCGGAAAGTTGGCCGGTCATTATTGCCAGGTAGATTTTCCCCACCTGCCGCCGCTGCATGGCCTTCTGCAGGCGGCCCGCCGCAGCGGGGTTCTTGGCGAACACCACCACCCCGCTGGTCTCGCGGTCCAGCCGGAAAACCAGGTGGGCGGCGGCAAGCCCGAAGTGTTCGCGCACCGCGCCGGCCAGGCTGGACCAGGGCCCGTCCTTGGACGGATGGCAGATAATGTCCCCCGGCTTGTTTGTTACTATAACCTGCTCGTCGTGGTGGATTATCCAGCTGTCGAGTTCCGCCGGGGCTATCTGGCCCACGTTCACCAGCCGCGCGCGGCGCGGCCAGGGGCAGGCCAGCCGCGGATTGAACGCGGGGCGGTCATCCCCGCTCATGCGGCGGACCAGTCAGTCTTTATCGTTTTTGCCATTAGAACCACAAGAATCAGCTAACTATTAAAAAGTTAGGAAGATAGGAAGCAGCGTCCCCTACTTATATTCCTCAGGCCAGGGGGCGGTGCGGGTCTTGGGGCCGCCGGGTTCCGCCCAGCCTTTGCGGCTTCCGGCCATCTTGGTGGGGAACAGCTCTATGGTCAGTTCTTCCGGCCAGAACCAGAGCTTTATCTCGCGCTCGCCCTCTATGGGGTCCGAAGAGACATGCACCACGTTCTCGAAGATGCCCTTGGTGGTCACGCGGCCCAGGCTGCCGCGTATGGTGCGGTAATCGGCTTCTTCCGGGTTGGTGGCGCCGGCTATGGCGCGGGCCTTGTTGACAGCCCCTTCGCCGGTAAAGGCGAAGGCCAGCACATTGTCCTGGTTATTGTCGAACTCGCCCATGATGAAACGGATCAGCTCTTCGTAAAAGGGCTTCTCCCGGAGGTGATGATAGTGCGCCTCGGCCAGTTCCCTGGTGACCTTGGCCATGCGCGCGGCCACCATCCGCAGGCCGGTGGCCTCGAAGCGCGTCAGCACATAGCCCGCCAGCCCCTTAACCATACCGTCAGGCTTTACTATTACAAGTATAGATTCTTCCATTTGTCGGCTCCCGGGAAAACAAGTAGGTGTCACATTTATTTTACAAAACAAAACCGCCGGGAAGGCCGGCGGCACAGATAACTTAAAAACTCAGCGGCGTCCCCAGTCAATGATGCGGGGGCGTGACGGCTTTTGGCCCCGCGTGGAGGGCCTGGCTGACCGTTTTAACGACTTCCCTGGTGGAAAGCACTTTAGACATGGCGCCGCGGCAGTTGGGAATTTTTGCAAAAGCGCGCGCCAGCTGCGGGTCGGCGCCGTGGGCGGACAGGATCAGGAAAGGGGTCTTGGAGGTTTTATGCATGTTCCTGATGGCCACGGCCACGTCGTGACCGTTCATGTCGCCAAGATTGTAATCCAGCAGCACCAGGTCGGGAAGGAAGGAAAGAGCGCTCTTTATCCCCTCCGCCCCGCTGCCGGCGGTCAGGGTTTTATACCCTTCCCTCTTCAGGCACTCCGCGAGCACCCAGGACAGTTCCAGGTTGTCGTCTACGATAAGTATCTTCTTCATTTTTTCAGGACAAAGCGCCGCATTCCCCGCCGTTCCACCGGCCCACAAAAACTATTTTAGCAAATGGGGATTATCCGGTTTTAACAGAACCGCCTGGCTTCCCCGGCGGCTCCGTGCTGCGCGGCAGCGGGCAAAGGAACGGAGCTTTCTCCCTACCGTTTCTTCCTGGCCGCGCGCTTCGTGCGGGCCGCATCTTTCTCTGCTTGGGCAATAGCCGCGAGGAATTGCGTGCATTCCGGGCATTCCGCCCCGGAAGCCAGCACCGCCTGCAGGCGCGCCTTGGCCTCCGGATATCGCTTCACCTCGAAAAGGGCGCGGCCGAGCGCCTTATTTATCCGGGACAGCCCGGCCGGATCCTTCATAAGAGGTTCCGCCTTTGAAAGGTAGGCGAACGCCGTTTCATGGTCGCCGGCCTCCAGGGCAGCGCGCCCATAGGCGTAGAAAAATTGCGCGGTATTCGCGCCTTGGGCGGACAAGATCCCGAATTCCTCCGCCTTTCGCAGGTATCCGATGGCTTCGGGATATTTCTTTCCGGACGAGGCCGCCAGCCCCAGCATCATATGCACGTTCGGGGCTTTGCTCCCCATCGATACAGCTTTGCCGCCATAGGTCAGAGTGGATTCCACGTCGCCGGATTCAGCGCTGAGCATGGCGATGCGCTCATGCGTGCGCAGCAGCGTGCTTTCAGGCACTGCCGCCTTGCCGATACTATGCAGTTCGGCGAGGCGCTTCAGGTCGGCGAGCGCCTCCGCCTGCTTCCCGGCATCCTCGTAAAGGACAGCGCGGCTTGCCAGATACATCGCCACCCTGTCGTCCGGCAGCCGGGAGACCATGGAATTGCACGCCTTCAGGGACCCGGCCGAGTTACGCGCCAGACAAGACGAGGCGGTAGCCCGGTAGTTAAAGAAATACGCGACCAGCCCGATCACCGCGCAAGCCGCGGCCGCCAGTCCCCATTTTAATATCTTTCCCATATCCTTCCTTGTTATCCGCCCCGCTTTTTAAACATTCTACCAAACAAAACCGCCGGGCTTCCCCGGCGGCTTCGCACTAGTTAGGAAGATAGGAAACAGCGTCCCCTATCTCCCGTGTTTGCTAAAATCTTAACAGACACCGGAGGAAATCATGCACAAGAGATACACCCTCGCAGCGGCACTGCTCGCCCTTCTGGCCGGAAGCGCAGCAGCACAGTTCGTCCGCACCGAAGACCTGCGCGTTCGCCCGCCGGAGGCCTGGAAGCCGCACACGCTCTACGGCCTGGACCTGACGCTCGGCGGCAGTTACCTCAACGGAAACGTAAAGAACTACGGTTTCAACGGGGGCCTGGAGTTCGACTGGAAGCCCGCGACGGACCACTCCGTTTTCCTGCAGGCCGCGGATAATTACGTGAAATACGGCGAAACTGCGGTTACGGATAAGTCCAAGGGTTCGCTGCTCTACGCCTATGCGGTTAAACCCCGCCTCAACCTGTTCCTGCAGACCACGCACAACCACGACAAGTTCCGCAGCGTGAAGTACCGCATGACCAATACCGCCGGCCTCTGCTATCACAACTTCCTGCCCGGGGTCCTCAAGCCAGTCATGCTCAGCGCCGGCCTCACGCCCGAATACGAAAAGGACAACGCCGGCGGCATCAAGCGCGACCTGCGCGCCACGGGGCGGCTCAACTTCGCCATGCAGCTCACCGACACGATGAAGCTCAACGGCGACCTCATCTACACGCCGCGCCTGGCCGACACCGGCGACGCGCGCCTATACGCGGAAAGCTACCTGGAATTCAAGGTCTGGAAGGAAGCCGTGGCATTCAGGCTCACTGCCACCGAGGAATACGACTCGCGCCCGTCACCCGGCATCAAGCGCAACGACTTCGGCCTTAACCACGCCCTTGTGGTCAAATTCGCCCGCTGAGCGCGATAGGGGAAGGCTCCCGCACAAAACAAACCACCTGGCTTCCCCGGCGGCTCAGTCGTGTCAGCGGAAGGCGGCTATGCCCATGGCGGCCAGCAGCAGCAGGGGCAGCGAAGCGTAGAAGTAGCCCATGAAGGGCCACCGGGAGGTGAAGCCGCCGCGCTCATCGAGTATTATCGAGGCGGGCAGTTCGTCAACCAGCATGGAGCGCCGGGGCTTGAGCGGGTCGTAAAGCACGGGCTCTTCCGTCTCGTCCTCCATGGCGGAGGTAAAGTTCATGTCCGAGATATTGGTGTATTTCTGTCCCCCGGCTTCGTATTCGAACCTCATGCGGTAGACTTCGGAATCCCCGCAGGTTATCTTCACTTTGGACTTGAGCCTGGCGTGGCAAAGCCGCCAATTCACCAGGCGGTCCAGCTGCATTTGGCCGAAACGGAAAGCCCACCACCCGGTAAAGGCGGAGACGGCGACCGCGAAGAGGAAGGCCCCCGGCAGGACCAGCCACGCCGCGGAAAGATCGGTAAGCCCCTCGCGCAGCCCGCCTACTATACCGTGCAGCTTGTCGAGCGACGGCACAAAGACCAGCGCCAGCACGAACAGGCTCATAAGCACGAAGTTATTGCCGAACAGCACAGCGAGCCGCAGCCCGCGGGAAATGCCGCGCGGCGGCGGAGCGGCCGCGGCCAGCCTGCGTCCGGCAGTCATCAGGACCCCTGTTCGCCAGCCGCCCCAGGGCCGCGCCGCGGGGCCGGGCTGCTGCGCGGCAGAACCGGCAGGCGACAGGTCCTCCAGCGGCTCGTCCTCAGGCTCCCCGTTCACGGAAACACGCGCGGCCCTGGCCGCTTCCGGAGTTTCCGCCTCTGTCCGGCGGCGGCTATTGAAAGAAAAATTAATCCCCATAAAGTACCGCCGGGGAAGCCCGGCAGCCGTCAATATTCGTTCCAGGGATGTCCGTGCTTGGTATCCGTGCCGGTGCAGCCAATGACCACCAAGCCTGTCACAGGGTCGTACAGCCATTTCCCGCTGTCGCCGTCGAGATGGCTCCTGGCCTGGCCCCGGGGCATACCTGTCGAAGACGCCGCGCTGAAATTCTCCGGGCTTGGCCTCAACTCCACTCCGGAAATGCGCCCGTGCCGGTGCATGCCCCGCTTTTCCTTATCGAAGCAGTACAGTTTAAGCTCCGGAACCTTCATGCTGGAGAGGTCCGCGGGCGGCCGGCCGTCGCTGGCCTTCCGGTATTCCGCGACCTGTCCCCGCAAGTCCTCCAGCGCCCTGAACGCCTCCACGTCGCTGCCGAGGGCGCGCATGACCCTTACCGAGGGCCACACATATACCCAGAAAAGAAGTCCCGCGAGCGCCGCTATTATAGCCGCTATCCTCATATCAATTTATTGATGCCATATCCGGCTCCCGCTCCGTACCCAGCGTTTATTCTACCAAAACAACCCGCCGGGCTTCCCCGGCGGCACAAATAACTCAAAAACTCAGCAGCGTCCCCTGCCCTCTACAGCGCCTCGAGCAGCTTCAGCACCAGCGCCACCGACCGCCGCGCCGCCTCCGGCATGGAAGTCTTATACACCTTATGGCTCTTATCCGCAGTGACGATGTCAGAAATGGACCGGATGACGAGGAACGGCGTGTGGAAAAGGTAGCAGGTCTGGGCTATGGCGGCGCCCTCCATCTCCACCGCCATCACCGACGGGAATTTTTTAAGGATATCCCGGATCTGCCGCGGGTTATGGATAAAGGAATCCCCGGACATTATCTGGCCGCGCAGCCCCCGCGCGTCCTTTTCGTTTTTCAGCGCGCGCATGGCCAGCGCCAACAGGCGCTTATCTGGATAATAGGCCGCGGGCATTTTGGGGATCTGCCCGAACTCGTAATCAAAAATGGTGGCGTCCGCATCGTGGTGGCGCACCTCGGCGGAGACTACGATATCCCCGACGCGCAATTTATCCGGCGGGAAACCTCCGGCTACGCCTGTGTTTATAACCCGCTCGGGCGCGAATTCGTTTATGAGCAGCGCCGTGCCCACAGCGGCGTTGACCTTGCCGATGCCGCACCGCAGCAGCGTCACCCTGTGGCCGAGCAGGCGGCCCGTGTAGAATACAAAAGCCCCGCGGCGCGCTATGCGCGGCCGCTCCAGGCGCTTGCGCAGCTCCCGCAGCTCCTCTTCCATCGCGGCGATTATGCCTATCTTCACGTTGACTCCATTAAAAGCTAACCGTCCTTCTCCACCTCATAGCGATATTCTATTATTTCCGCCCACCCCCGCAAAACAAAACCGCCGGGCTCTCCCGGCGGCGGACCGTCTCAAATAGTTCAATAGTTAAGAGCGTCCCGTAGGTCAGTCGCTGACGCTGAAAGAATTCCAAAAATCATTAACGTCGCCGCGCAGGGTAGTGTCGCAGGAGGCGGCGCAGACCTGCACCAGGTAAAGGTCGTATTTCGCCATGCCGTCCTTGCGCGCCATAACCCTGAATTTGCGGCCGTGGCCCAGTATCACCTCGTCCTCGCGCTGGTCTATCAGTATGCCGCGCTCTCCGGGCCCGGCGAAGTACAGGGCGAAGACGGCCCGCCGGTCGGGTTTTCCCTCGTCAGTCATCTCCATGGCGAAATAGCGCGCCACGCTGTAGGTAACTGAAGTGGAAACGTAGCCCTTGTCGGTGAACTCCTCGCCTGTCTCAAAAGGCTTGTCCTGCCGGTAGCCGAGGCCCAGGCCGCGGAAGAGCACCAGGTCGCCGGGCAGCTTCGGCGCACTGCGCAATATCTTGTCGATATGGCCCACTATGACCTTCGCGTCGTCCGGGCCGGTGCCGTACCAGGCGTAAGGCTGCGGATGATAGCGCAGGTAGCCGTTTATCTCGTTGTAGATCGGGTCTTCCTTGCTGATATAGGCCTCCAGCGCCATCACCTCGTCCTCCGAAGAGCCGAAGAAGTCGGCGGAGGGATACCCCAGCGAGCGGTAGAGGGACTTAAAATCGTACGTTTGCGCTCCGGCAGGCGCGGCGAGCGGCACCGCAACGGGTACTAGGTCAGCGGCAAAGGAAAGGCCGGCCGAACGGCTGTCGAAGGAAAATTCAGCTGAGGCGTTGACGGCAATGGCGGACGCCAGCAGGCAGCCGGCTAACAGGTTTATAAATAATCCCACGAAAATATTATAGCCCCCACGCAGCTAAGGAACAGGGGCCATAGGGACTAGGCCTATCCGGTATTTTGGCCTTTCGGACTCTGGGCCCTTTACTCCATCACAAAATAAAACCGCCGGTCGGCCCCGGCGGCTTTGCGCTGGTCAGGAAGACTAGACGAAGTTTATCTCCAGGCGGCGGGAGAAGATGCGGGCGATCTTCTCGAGGGTGCGCAGGGATGGCTTGTATTTGGCCTGCTCCAGGCGGGAGATCACCTGCTGCTTTGTGCGCAGCCGCCCCGCCAACTGAGCCTGGGTCATGCCCGCGGCCGTGCGCAGGTCAGCCACCTTGCGGCCTATGAGCAGGCGCGCGAGGGCCCGCTCGACAGCCAGTCTTTGCGCCGGGGTCTTTATGAATTCCTCCTCAAAATCCTTCATCCCGTAATCCCTGGCTGCCATACCTGCCCCCCTTTTTTGTTCCAGCGGACATACAACAAATTTGTTGTATGCGTATGGAACACAAAAAACACTTCCCCCCGCCCATATAGGATAGCAGCCAACCCCGACAAGGGCGTGTCGCCACAAAACAAAACCGCCGGGCTTCCCCGGCGGCGCGAACAGCGCAAGAACTCGGCAGCGTCCCTCTGCCTACTTGATCTGCGGATACAGCCTCTTCATGCACTCCGGGCAGATGCCGTGAGAGAACTTGAATTCGGAATTCTTGGAAATATACTGCTCGATGCTTTCATACGCCTGGTCATCGCGGCGCACGCGTCGGCAGCTGGCGCATACCGGGACCAGTCTGCTTAAGTCCTTCATCTGCATGTCCAGCTTCAGTATCCTCTCCGCTACCCGCAGCCTGACCTTCAGAAGGTCCTTGTGCGCCGGCTTTTCCATGTAGTCGTCCGCCCCGGCGTCCATGGCCTCCATAAAGTTGATGCTGCCTATCCTCTTGCCGGTGAGCACGATGAAATAAACGTAAGGCCGCAGCCTGTCGGCGCGCAGGGCCCGCACCAGGTCAATGCCTGTCAGTCCCGGCATCTCCCAGTCGCTTATGACCACCCGTATATCCATGTCGGCTATAAGGGAGAGCGCCTGGGCGCCGTCCGAAACCGTTACCGGAGTGTAGCCGCACTGCTTCACCATGGCGCCAGTCATGAACAGACTGTCCTTATCATCGTCCACAATAAGAATCATCATAACTATCCCCCAGATCCCCGCTGACCAGCCCTCTCCGGATTATTGTATAAAAATAAAGCCGCCGGGCTTTATAGGCCAAGCGGAAACACAAGAATCAAATGGTAAAAGCGTCTCCCACCTACGGCCCTAATATCCCCTTATATGCTCTAAGATGCCAAATTGGCATCTTAAAGATTCGACACATAGGAGTTAAGATGCAGCGACCTGCTTTTAGTGCCCTACCTCTAAGGTTCCAAATTGGAACCTTAGAAACAGAGCGTCTACTATCCACCAAATAGTCCAATAGTTAAGAACGTCCCCTACCCCATAACTGGCTGACATCCCTGCCCCCTTTTTTGTTCCAGCGGCCATACCAACAAATTTGTTGTATGCGTATGGAATACAAAAAGCACTTCCCCCCGCCCATATAGGATAGCACCCCGCACTGACAACGGCCTGTCGCCACAAAACAAAACCGCCGGGCTCCCCCGGCGGCTTCGCAATTAGGAATTCGGAATCAGCGTCCCCCCGATTCCCTCCATAAAAAAGGTGGCAGCTACTTTTTTGGCGGGGCCCTATACCCGCATGGTTGTCCTTCCATTAATCATAGTCGTGCTCCGCATGCATTATATCAACATAGCAATCCATGCAGAAACATGCGTCATCTTCATCATTTGGTCCAGACAGATACTTACTCTCTGACTGAAATAACAAAACACCACAAGCTTCACATTCAATTAAACGCTCATGGTGATCACACAGGCAGCATCTTTCTTCCTCGAGATGAAAAGTGTCCTCACCACATGACGGGCATACATCTGAAGAAATTTCCTCCCTCACAAAACGCTCTCTGATGGACTTAACCTGTTCCTCCCGAAACTCCACAATTTCGATTAAATCCTTCCAACTTTTATCATTCCGAAACTCCGTTTCAAAGTCTACAGAAAGATGCTCTTTAGAGAAAACAATAATAAGAGACAACAATCTTCCCACAAATCCTTTAGCCTCAGCCTCATTGAGCTGAAATTCACAATGTTCAATGCGATTCCGAAGTTTCTTGCAGGCATTCAGTGTCCGATCTGCACCTTTGGGGAGTGGGATATTACAAATACGATGCAATCTATCTGCGGCCTCAGAGATGCCAACCGTAGGCTTATCCATTGATAAGTAGTCATCAGCTTTTATCCAAATCAGAGCGGGGTGTTCCCGTCGCAATCTTTCCTTTAGTAGGAGTTCAATAACATGTGTGATTTCACGTATCGCAATTTTCCACTTCCTTGGGGACTTATCTTCCAAATCAGACAAATGCAAAACGGCATGCGCCAAGGAGTCTTTTGCATTATCGAGCAAAGTAAAACTTGTGATTCTGGTAGCACGCATTAGATTCCTCATTCAAAACAACATGGTTTATTACTTTCTATTTCAAAACGGCACTAGGGACGCTGACAACGGAATGACCAACTAGACCTCTTTTATCCATTTCACTAAATCAAAATGTCTAGGCTTCCCCGGCGGGTTCGAGTTAAAGGTCAAAAGTTAAGACCTGCCTACATTCCCACTATCTTTCCTACTACTATTCCCCCTTTAAGTGTATCGATTTGGCATACCCAGTACAATGAGGACAATCTTTATATGTTTTTACATTGCCATATGAGACCGACCACTTGTGGCCTTTGGCGCATTGCCAAATCAAATGGGCGTCTTTGTTTACATAATTTGTAGAGAGGCAACGCCACCCCCGACTGGCTGCAAAGCTATGCATCTCGGAAATAGTGTGGCGCCGCTTTCCTGCGCATTCAGGGCATCCGGTCGGACGATTTTTCTTTGAAACATTACTCCAGGAGGCCTCCCAAATATGCCCTTTACTGCATTTCCAAGTAAGATTACTTCGGCTATCAAGGTAAGATTTTGAGAGACAAGTCCACCCTCTCTTTCTTGCCCAATCTTTAATATCCCTAAGATCTAAACGTACCAGACCAGCGCACACTCTGCAATGCTGTCCCTTCTCAATACGATGGATATTTGTGTTCCATTTGTGTCCATCTTCACACTCTACGAGAATTGGCTGATTAGCATCAGAACAATAGTCAGTATGCAACTTGAGTCTGGCATTTTTAGCAGCTTTTAGCATCCTAAGCGTCATATCGGGGGAGGCCGTTTCGGCCCCAGACACTGAAACCGTGGATGGATTCTTAGGAAGTTTAATATTAAGCCGCTTGGCTTCGCGAAGGAGTTGCCGCCTCAAATCAGAAATATCTTCGAATGGGAAGATTTGAAAGAGTTTTACACCCTTCTGCCTGCATAAGGCAGATTTTACCTGATCGTACATTTTCCTTTTTTCAAAAGAGGTAACAGTTTTATCAAAATAATCGTGTTTTTTTGTGTGTTGATGGCCTTGAAATTCGAAAGCAATACCCAATGTTTGCGCGTAGCCGTCCAATTCCAAGGGACTGCCGGAGGGGCCAATTAGCCACTTTGGGCGTTGCTTGTTGAAATCGTTACCAAATGTAGCCTTGAAAAGAGCACGACAAATCCGCTCGGACTTACCGGAGGCACAATGCCGGCACCAGCCTCCGGCTGCCACATTGGAATAAGTCGATTCCCAAGTGTGGCCCAGCTTGCAGCGCCAGATTAGTGGCGTGGTTGAGTTGTTATATTCAGTCGAAAGGCATTCGCCGCCATAAGTTGCGGCAAGCTTCTTTGCGTCTTTAATCGTAAAGGCAAGAGCTTTGTGAACACACACCTTGCACCAAGTATTATGTCTCAGTCGGTCAAGCCGGGTCCACCATTTATGCTCCTTATCGCATTCTAACTCGAGCTTATAAATTCTGCCTTCTTTAATAAGCTGAAGAACACGTCCGCCTTTCTTCGCAGCTAAATGATCACCTTCAGCGCGAAGCTTATTTAACTTCCCCTGCTTTCGGCATTCAAGGCATCCGGACTGCGTTCTGTAGCGAACTGAGACATACTGACGGTGTCCGTTTGAGCAAATCCACCATACTTTCTTGGCAGAACCCGGGGTTACGTCCTTCGGGGTCAAAGTTGCATTTCGCAATTTATCCCAATCCGCGGAAATGTCAGGGCAGTGCTTAGCAAGGCAATTCACAGGAGAAGCTTTAAGATTAGCGCAAAAGGGGCAGCCCCTGCCGACACTACGGGCAGAAATGCGAGCCTCCCATTCCCCCCCGCATTTCCGACACTTCCACCAGACTTTCTTAAAAGAAAACCTGGTCAAACCAATTGGATCCAACCCCACATTCTTGCTTGGGTGCCATTCCTGCAACAATCGTACGGTAATTTTCTGGCGCTTTTTCATTAGCAAATATTGATTATCCCACTTTCACAAAGCCCCCGCGCTTACCCGGTGAATTAGTGTTAGTTAGGAATATAAGAAGCAGCGTCCCATATTATTCCCCCTATCGCAGATATCCCGGCAGGAAATCATCACGAGTTGACATTGCCTGGATTGGGACAATATTGTGCCTATTGGCAATAAACACTTGGGTAGTGTGAAATATCTTTTTATCAACCGCTCTTCGATAACTTGTGTGCAATTTCACTAACAATATTAACCCTTTATACCTCGAATCCTTCTTATAAACAGAATCCTCATTAGCGAACATACTAGACCACTTAAATATATCGTTATTCCCAAAAACGATATCGACACTATCACCCTTTTTAAGTGTTTTTAGACTGTAATTCGGGACTGTCTGCACATAATCCTGAATTATCTTATCCAGAGTCAACGAGCCATGAAAACTTGTTAAGGATACTCGTATATTTTCGACATCAGTAGGCCCGCTATTCATGAGTGAAAGATGCAATGTGTCACTGCTTACTGGGATTAAGCCCATCTTATCCTGTTCGCCCAAGCTAATATCCAAATAGGGATCTAACTTTTCCATATTAGACTTATTAGTTATCCAGACACTAAAAAGTGCGATTGCCCCACCGAACACCAGAGACAACATGCTGCTAACAAGAATCTCTGTCCAACGCTCCCTACGCACCTTAGATTCTTCGTCTAATTCAAATCGGCTATGGGCCAAAAGATTATCAAGGATTTCAACTGATTTATCCAACTGAACCTCCGCTGTTGACTCAAGTTTTTTACCCGCCATTTTCAAGTCGTGGAGACGCTCCAATTGGTTCGCCCACAGCTGTCCAATACGCAAGTTAATCCGTTGTATTTCATTTTCAATGAGAGAGGCAATTTCAGCTTTAGCTGCATCTATTTCTATTTCTGGATTTGAATGTCGCGTACGCTGCCAGAAGTTCCCAAACACCTCAGTCCATGTTTGGATTAAGTTCCCAAGACTGCTCCTGGCTCTTACAACTACATTCTCTGGGATATCATGTTTAAGATAGATTCCAGACTCATCATCAAGCAACTGTTTATACTTTGACTCCCATCTTTTCCGACCAGTTTCATCCATTTGAGAATTCCTCTTATCGAAACACTTGGATTCCACTAACACGCAACATAAAATGAGCTACAACAATTTAACAGATACCCCAATCAAAAAACCTTCCACAATGTTCATATTTTACTATATGAATACTCGTATTGCCTGGCCGCAACATCAGGGTGTGGTCAATTACCTATATAATTTGCCTGCCTGGCGGCGAACCGTGTGGAGGGCCGTCACGGAGGGAGGAGCTTGCGTAAGCGCGACGACTGAGTGACGAGGGGCGAGCACGGTGTGCGAGACCCCGTGCCAGAGGCCCCCACACCCCCGGCGGGCCGACCTTCCCCAAACAAAAGAGAGGCTGGCACCTTTTGGGGCCCCTACCCCAAAAGAGAGCCAGCCTCCTTTTGCTCGTCAGGCGCAGTATTCCTTGATAAAAAGAAAACCCTGGCGGCACCGTGAGGCGCCGCCAGGGTTGGCAAAAGCAAGCTTACCGAGAGCTGCGGGGAGTTAGAGCTTTATCTCTACTTCCACGCCGCTGGGGAGGTCGAGCTTCATCAGCTCGTCCACCGTTTTCTGGGTCGGGCTGATCAGCTCGATGAGGCGCTTGTGGATGCGCATCTCGAACTGCTCGCGCGACTTTTTATCGACGTGCACGGAGCGGTTCACCGTGTACTTGCGGATCCTCGTCGGGAGAAGCACCGGGCCCGCTATGAGCGCGCCGGTCCGCTTCGCCGTGTCGATGATCTTGGCGGTCGACTGGTCTATCAGCCTGTAGTCGTACGCGTTGAGGCGGATGCGGATCCGCTGCTGCGCCGGCTTGCCGTCTTCGGTTTTTTTATTTTCGGCCATATTATTCTATTATCTCCGAGACTACGCCCGATCCCACGGTGTGGCCGCCTTCGCGGATAGCGAAGCGCAGACCCTTTTCCATGGCGATAGCGGATATCAGCTCTACGGTCATCTCGGCGTGGTCGCCGGGCATGATCATTTCGACGCCGGGCTTCAGCTCAACGCCGCCGGTCACGTCCGTCGTGCGGAAGTAGAACTGGGGCTTGTAACCCTTGAAGAACGGCGTGTGACGGCCGCCCTCTTCCTTCGTCAGGATGTAGACCTCGCCCTTGAACTTCTTGTGCGGGGTGCAGGACTTCGGG
>Ga0154503_131_pt1 | contig 60298 bp, 36 predicted proteins | sample RifGroD2_FD_115982 | JGI IMG/M metagenome (GOLD analysis project Ga0154503, IMG submission 115982) | Elusimicrobia bacterium GWD2_63_28 | reverse complement strand
CCGAGCAGTTCAACATGGAAGGCGTGGCCTCCCTGCGCAAGCAGGAGCTCATCGGCAAGATCATGGAAGCCCAGGCCAAGGCCAACGGCGTGGCGCAGGGCGAGGGCGTGCTGGAGATCCTGCCCGACGGCTTCGGTTTCCTGCGCTCGCAGGAATACAACTACCTGTCCAGCCACGAAGATATTTACGTCTCCCCTTCCCAGATCAAGAAGCTCGGCCTGCGCAAGGGCGACGCCGTCAACGGCCTGATCCGCCCGCCCAAGGACGGCGAGCGCTTCTTCGCGCTGCTGCAGGTGAAGACCGTCAACGGCGTGGAGATAGAAAAGATCATCCACCGCCCGCTGTTCGACAATTTGACCCCGCTGCACCCCAACCAGCGCTTCACGCTGGAGACGGCCAAGAACGAGATGACCGGCCGCGTGATCGACCTGATAGTGCCCGTCGGCAAAGGCCAGCGCCAGCTGATAGTGGCCGCGCCCAAAACCGGCAAGACCATGATCCTGCAGCGCATCGCCAACTCCATCGCCACCAACCACGCGGCGGAAATAGAGCTGATAGTGCTGCTGATAGACGAGCGCCCCGAGGAAGTCACCGACATGAAGCGCTCCGTGAAGGGCGAGGTCATAGCCTCCACCTTCGACGAGCCGGCCGACCGCCACGTGCAGGTGGCCGAGATCGTGCTCGAGAAGGCCAAGCGCCTGACCGAGATGGGCAAACACGTCGTGGTGCTGCTCGACTCGATCACCCGCCTGGCCCGCGCCTACAATACCGTGGCCCCTTCTTCCGGCCGCGTGCTGTCGGGCGGCCTTGAGTCCACTTCCCTGCAGCGCCCCAAGCGCTTCTTCGGCGCCGCCCGCAACATAGAGGAAGGCGGCTCGCTGACCATCATCGCCACCGCGCTCGTCGAGACCGGCAGCCGCATGGACGACGTCATCTTCGAAGAGTTCAAGGGTACCGGCACCTCCGAGATCTACCTGGACCGCAAGCTGGCCGACCGCCGCATCTTCCCCGCCATCGACATCAACCGCACCTCCACCCGCAAGGAAGAGCTGCTGATGAGCGAGGACGAACTGAACAAGGTCTGGATCCTGCGCAAGGTGCTCGCGCCGCTGTCCCCTATCGACTCGATGGAAGTGCTGCTGTCCAAGCTCAATTCCACCAAGTCCAACAAGGACTTCCTGAAGTCCATGGAGATGGGCGGGCGCTGATGACCGGGGGCCGCTGGAAGATAGCCGCGGGGCTGGGGGTGCTGCTGGGAACGGCGGCGCTCTCCTCCGCCGTGCTGCCGCCGGTGTCCCCGTTCTATTACGCGCGCTTCTCCGTGCTGACCCCGCCGGGGCCGGTGGAGCCCCCGCCGGAGGCCTTCCGCCTGATCCCGCGCCTGATCCACGCCCGCCACAAGGTGGTAAAGGGCGAGAACGTGCGCACGATAGCCGCCGACTACGGCACCGACGTGCGCTCGCTGCAGAGCACCAACTCCAACGAGTTCATCTTCATGAGCCGCGGCGGCTACATCCGCGTGCATAACGGCAAGGGCCTGCTTTACGAGGCTGTAGGCGGCGAGACGCTCAACGGCCTGGCCTCGCGCTACTGCGGCAAGGGCAGGGACCTGCGGGCCTTCAAGGCCGAGATAGTGGAGGAGAACGGCCTGCCGCCCTCCGCCCTGCTGGCCAATCACAAGTTCGCCAAGGGGGACAGGGTCTACCTGCCCGCCGTTTACCTGGACCTGGACGCCTACCAGATGCCGCTGCGCAGCTTCGGCCGCATCAGCTCCCGCTTCGGGATGCGGTATCACCCGGTTTACAAGCGCAAAATATTCCACAAGGGCACGGACATCCCAATGCCCCTGGGCACCCCTGTCTACCCGTCCCGCTCCGGCGTGGTTACCTTTTCCGGCTGGAAGGGGGGGTACGGCAACGTGGTGGAAGTGCGCCACAAGGACGGTTCGGTGACCCGGTACGGGCACCTGTCCCGCCTGTCGGTGCGGGTCGGGGAGACTGTGCAGAAATCCAGGACCCTGCTCGGTAAAGTGGGTTCCAGCGGGGTTTCTACCGGGCCCCACCTGCACTTTGAAATACTTACTCCTTCGGGCAAGTCGGTCAATCCGATGGCCAAGATAGGGAAGAAATAGCGGAATATGCTATAATTTATATTCGCGACACATTCCAAGGATACGACTATGAAAAACGACATACACCCCAAATACGATCTCTGCGAAGTCACCTGCGTCTGCGGCAACGCCTTCAAGACGCGTTCGGTGAAACCCTCTATTAAGGTCGAGATGTGCTCGGCCTGCCATCCCTTCTACACCGGCAAGCAGAAGCTGCTCGACACCGCCGGCCGCGTGGAGCGCTTCAACAAGAAGTTCGCTTCCACCGAGGGCAAGATGGTGGAGCGCAAGGCCAAGAAGGTCGCCGTGAAGTCGGTGACGCCGCGCCACACCGCCAAGCGCAAGGTGCTCTCTTCCGCCCCCGCCAAGAAGGACGAGAAGAAAGCCGCCCCCAAGGCCGCCGCCCCCAAGGCGGAGCCGAAAGCCGAAACGAAGTAGCGCCGCGCCATAAACGGGCGTTCCATAACATGGGACGCCCGTTTTTTTATATGTGGGGACGCTGATGACTATATGACTATTTCCGCAGGAGCAGTTTGCTGGTTTCCTGAATTCCGAAATAGTCATATAGTCATCAGCGTCCCCTTTCTTACCTATGCTTGAAAAAGAGTTGGATGCTATAAAGCGGGAATTCGCCGAGACCGAGGCGCGGCTCTCGTCGGGAGGGCTCAAGCCCGAAGAGATAGAGAAACTTTCCCGCCGCCACTCCGCCTGCCGCCAGATACTCGACACCTCCGCCGCCCTTGAGAAGGCCGTGAAGGAAGCCGAGGACACCCGCCAGATGGGTTCCAGCACGGATCCGGAAATAGCGGAGCTGGCCGCGGCCGAGCTGCCGGCCCTGGAGGCCAACGCGGCGGCCCTCGCCAAGAAGCTGGAGCTCCTGATCATCCCGCCGGACCCGGCGGATTCCAAGAATATCTTCCTAGAGATCCGCGCCGGAGTGGGCGGGGACGAGTCGGCCCTGTTCGCCGGCGACCTGCTGCGCATGTACACGCGCTTCGCGCAGATCATGGGCTGGAAGGCCGAGCTGCGCGACCTGGCCACCACCGGGCTCAAAGGCATAAAGTACGCCGCGCTCTACATTTCCGGCACCGACGTCTTCGCCTGGATGAAGTACGAGGGCGGCGTGCACCGCGTGCAGCGCGTGCCGCAGACCGAGGCCTCCGGCCGCGTGCACACCTCTACCGTCACCGTGGCCATCATGCACGAAGTGGACGAGATCGAGATCAAGATAGAGGCCAAAGACCTGAAGATGGACACCTACCGCGCCAGCGGCGCGGGCGGCCAGAACGTCAACAAGGTGGAGACGGCCGTGCGCATCACGCATATCCCCTCGGGCATCATCACGGCCTGCCAGGAGGAGCGCTCGCAGGGCAAGAACCGGGCCAAGGCCATGGCCATGCTGGCGGCCAAGCTGGCGCAGCAGAGCGAAGAGGCCCAGGCCCGCGAGAACGCCGGCGCGCGCAAGGCGCAGGTGGGCACGGGGGACCGCTCCGAGAAGATCCGCACCTACAATTTTCCGCAGAACCGCGTTACCGACCACCGCATCCAGATGTCCTGGCATAATATGCCGGAGATCATGGAAGGCAATATCCGGGCTATCCTGGAAGAAGTCAAACTGAATATCGGGAAAGAAAGGAAAAATGACGGCGGGGAAACTGCTGACTGACGCCGAGAGGCGCCTTACAGAAGCCGGGGTGGAAGAGCCGGGGCAGAACGCCCAGTGGCTGCTGGCCGACGCCATGGGCGTGGAGCGCCTGCGCCTGCTGGCCGAGCCCGACCTGCCGGTGGGCGCCGCCGCGCTTAAGAAATTTAACAAGGGCCTGCTGCTCAAGGAGCAGGGCCTGCCGCTGGCCTATATACTGGGCTGGCAGGATTTCCGCGGGCTGCGGATAAACGTGGACGAGCGGGTGCTGGTGCCCCGCCCCGAAACCGAGGAGCTGGCCGGCCACGCCGCCGATTTCCTGGCCGGGCGGAAAGGGGCGCTCTCAGCGCTGGATTACGGCGCCGGCTCGGGCGCCATAGCCCTCTGGCTGGGCAAGCGGTTCCCGGCGCTGCGCGTCACCGCGGCCGAAAAATCTCCCCGGGCCATAGCCTGCGCGCGCGAAAACGCCGAGGCGCTGGGGCTGGCCGCGCGCGTGAAGTTCGTCAGGGCCTCCACGCTGGGCCCGGTGCGCGGCCCCTTCGACCTCATAGTTTCCAACCCGCCCTATATCCCCTCCGGGGTGATCCCGGGCCTGGCGCCCGAGGTGCTCAGCGAACCCAAGGTGGCGCTGGACGGCGGCGGGGACGGCCTGGACATAGCCCGCATGCTGGCGCAGCAGGCCCCGGCCAAGCTCAAGAAGGGCGGCGCGCTGCTGCTCGAGCTCGGCGGCGGCCAGCCCGGCAAACTGCTGGCGGCCATGCCGGCCGCGACCTGGAAAGACAAGAAAATGTTCAGGGACCTGTGCGGCATCGAGCGGTTCCTGTTCGCGAGGATTAAATAACCATGGATAATTTCATCATACGCGGCGGCAAGCCCCTGGCGGGGCAGGCCACCATCAGCGGCTCCAAGAACGCGGCCCTGCCCATCCTCTTCGCCACGCTGCTGACGAAAGAGAAGTCGGAGATAAAGAACGTGCCGGAGCTGATGGACATAAAATCCTCCTTCGAACTGCTCAACTACCTGGGCAAGAACTGTTTCTACGGCTACGGCAATTTTGTGGTGGAGGAGCGCGCCGGGCTGAAGCTGCACGCCCCTTACGACCTGGTGCGCAAGATGCGCGCCTCGGTGCTGGCCGCGGGCCCGCTGCTGGCCCGCTTCAAGAAGGCCCGCTTCTCCATGCCGGGCGGCTGCTCCATCGGCATGCGGCCCATCGACATCCACCTCGAGGGCTTCAAGAAGCTCGGCGCCGCCGTTTCCTACGAGAAGGGCGACGTCATTCTCTCGGCTAAAAAACTCAAGGCTGGCAGGGTGAAGTTCCGCTTCCCCAGCGTGGGCGCCACCGAGAACCTGATGATGTGCGCCGCGCTGATAGAGGGGACTACCGTGCTGGAGAACTGCGCGCGTGAGCCCGAGATCGAAGACCTGGCCGCCGCGCTGGTCAAGATGGGCGCCAGGGTGGAGGGGGCCGGTTCCGCCGTTATAAAAGTGACCGGCGCCGCGAAGCTCAAAGGGCTTAAGCACAACGTGATGCCGGACCGCATAGAGACCGGCACTTTCATGCTGCTCTGCGCCGCCGCCGGCGGCAGGGTGCGCCTGCTCAATACCGCGCCCAAGACCCTGACCGCGCTGATCAAGGCCATGCAGAAGGCCGGCGTGAAGATAAACTGTTTTAAGGATTCGATGGAAGTGATCGCCCCGCACGGCCGGCCCAGGCCGGTCAGCGTGGACACCAAGCCGCACCCCGGCTTCCCGACGGACCTGCAGGCCCCGTGGATGGTCTTCATGTCCCGGGCCAACGGCGTGAGCGAGGTGCATGAACATATTTTCGAGAACCGCTTCATGCACGCGCCGGAGCTGATCCGCATGGGCGCCGACATAACGGTTTCGGACAGGAAGGCCGTGGTGCGCGGCGTACCGCAGCTGCTGGGCGCGCCGGTAATGTGCTCGGATATCCGCGCGGGCGCGGCCATGGTGGTGGCGGCCGCGGCGGCGAAAGGGAAGACCGTCATACGCCGCATCTACCACATAGACCGCGGCTACGAAAAACTGGAACATAAGCTCAAAGACCTGGGCGTGGACGCGTCGAGGGTTAAAGCCTGAAGATGACTTTCGAGGAAGCGGAAAAGATACTGGTCTCGCGGCAGGACTTCGTCAAGAAGGACGGGCTCGGCCGGGCCCTCGCCTGCCTCGGGAGGCTCGGCAACCCGCACCTGCGCCTGAAGACGGTGCACGTCACCGGCACCAACGGCAAGGGCTCCACCTGCGCCCTGTTCGAAGCCGCGGCGCGCATGGCGGGGCTCAAAACCGGGCTTTTCATCTCTCCCCACCTGGTAAACCTGACCGAGCGCATCCGGGTGAACGGCGCCGATATCGGCGAGGGGGAATTCGCGGCCCTTTTTGAAGAGGTCTTCGCCGCCGGGCCGGACCTGAGCTTCTTCGAACTGCTGACCTGCATGGCTTTCCTGCACTTTGAGCGCGTCGGGACGCAGCTGGCTGTGATAGAGGTGGGCATAGGCGGCAGGTTCGACACCACCAACGTGCTGGGCCGGCCTGAGCTCAGCGTGATAACTTCCATAGATTACGATCACCAGAAATACCTGGGCAATACGCTGGCCGAGATCGCCGCGCAGAAGGCCGGCATCATAAAGCCCGCCGGGATCTGCGTGGCGCCCATCCTGCCGCCGGCGGCGCGGGGAGAGATCTCCAAAGAGGCCGCGCTCTGCGGCGCCCAGTGCCATTTTTTCGCGCCGGCCTTCGAGATAGCGGACCGGGATTGGGAGCATAGCCGCCTGGTGCTGCGCCACAAGAAGACGGGCGAACTGTACCCTTTCGGCATAATGGGCGAGCAGCAGGTCTCCAACGCCACGCTGGTCTGGGAAGGCCTTGAGATAATGAGAGGACTGGGCTGGCCCATAAGCCGCGCCCACGCGGCGGCCGGTTTCGCTTCTGTGGCCTGGCGCGCCAGGTTCCAGGCCCTGAAGGCCGGCGCTCCGTTCGGGAACGCGGTGTTCATTATAGACGGGGCGCATAACGAGGAGGCGGCGCGGGCCTTCTCCGCCACGTGGAAAAAATCCCCTTTCGCGGCCGTAGCGCCGGCTTTCGTGGTGGGCATGCTGCAGGACAAGGAGCGGCGCGGCATACTGGAACTGCTGGCCCCGTTGTCTAAAAAATTTATTTTTACGCGGCCGGAGTCCCCGCGCGCGGCCGACCCCTGCGCGCTGGCCGACGAGCTGGCCGCCATCAGGCCCGGGGCCGAGGGGGAAGTGCAGGAGGATATACGGGCGGCGCTCAAGGCCGCTTCCGCGTCCGGCACGGCGGCGGTAGTCGGCTCTTTTTACCTGGCCGGCTCCGCGCTCGAGATACTCGGGGAGAAAGATAATTGACTTCGGAGGGACCATGCTCGGCATCGGCATAGACATCGGCGGCACGAATACTAAACTGGTGGTGGTGAACCGCTCCGGCAAGCTGCTGGCGCAGGAAAGGTTCAAGACCGAGGCGGCGCTCGGGGCGGCCTCCTTCATCAAGCGCCTCGGGGCCGCCGTGGACGGCCTGCGCCGGGACTACGGCCGCCAGCTGGTCTCCGTGGGCATAGGCGCCGCCGGTGACGTGGACCCTGAGCGCGGCGTGCTCCGCTTCGCGCCGAACCTCGGCTGGCGCAACGTCAAGCTGACCGCCCCGCTGGAAAAGCTCACCGGCCTGCCCTGCGCCATGGAGAACGACGCCAATATGGCCGCCTGGGGCGCCTATGAGATAGAGCTCAAGCGCAAGTACGACGACGTGCTGACGCTGACGCTGGGCACCGGCATCGGCTCGGGCATGGTGATAGACGGCAAACTCTACCACGGTTCCTCCGGCTCGGCCGGCGAGGCCGGGCACATGAAGATAATCCCTGACGGCCGCCTCTGCGGCTGCGGCGGCAAAGGCTGCCTGGAAGCCTACTGCGGCAGCCGCGCCATCATGGCCCGCGCCCGCGAGCTGATAAAGAACGAAGCGGCCTTCGTGAAGAAATTCGCCGCTCCCGACCGGCAGCGGTTCAACACCATCTGCCTGACCAACGCGGCGGAGGCCGGCAATGCCGCCGCCCGCGCGGTTTGGGCCGAAACCGGGCGCTGCCTCGGCATGGGCCTGGCTTCTTTGATACTGGTGCTGAACCCGGGCTGCGTGGTGCTCACGGGCGGGGTTTCCCGCGCGCGCAAGTGGTTCATGCCGGCGCTGCGCAAGGCGCTGTCCGGCCAGCAGATCAAGACGCCCTTCGCGCGGGTGCAGATAAAGATCTCCGACGACGCCGACCTGGGCTCCCACGGGGCGGCCCTGTTCGGCCTAGAGAGGGCTCTGAAATAGCACGGGTTCAAAGAGCTTAAATTGAAAGCTGGAAAATTCATCTGCCTGTTCGCCCTGCTGGCCGCCTCCCCGGCCGGGGCTTACGATTTGCCTTCCGCCACCGGCACGCACCGGGTGCGCTTCGAGGCGGATTCGGCCGGCTTCAACGAATATACGCGCGTGGTCGGCCTGGAGGGCAATGTCCGGCTGGAAGAGCTGTCGCCGGAAGGCAAGCAGCTCAAACTGATACGGGCCAGGAACCTGTCGGTGGACATGGCCAGCCGCACGGTGGTCTCGCCCTCGGACTTCGTCATGGACGACGATACCGGCACGGTTTACGGGCGCAGCGGCTTCTACGACTACGGCAACAATTCCGGCCGGATAACCGACGGGCGCTTCCTCATCAGGAATTTCGTCTTCCGCGGGCGCTCGGTGAAGTTCGACAGCGAGGGCTACAACTTCAGGAAGGCCAGCCTGACCAGCTGCGACGAGGAGCCGCCGCATTACAGGCTGCGCGCCTCGCGCATCCGCCTCTACCCGGACCGCTATTTCCTGGCCTACAATACGGTCTTCTTCCTCGGCAAGATCCCGGTCTTTTATTTCCCCGTGATCTATAAGCCCATGGGCCGGGGCACCCCTTTCGTCAGCTACTTCTACCCCGGCTACGACGAGCGCAACGGCCTCTTTGTGAAGTCCAACTACATGTACAGGCTTAACCCGAACACGCGCGTGAAGGCGTACCTGGACTATTTCGCGCGCCGCGGCGTGGGCATGGGCGGCGAAATCGACTATAATCAGGCCGAGAAGAATATCACCAATATTTCAGCCTACCGCATCCGGGAGTACGGGCGGGAGACCGACCGCTGGGGCCTCAACGGCGGCTACTGGCATTCTTTCAACAAGTTCAACGAATCCGACCCGGCGCAGTATTACAGCCAGTCTTTCTTCAGGCTGATCTCGGACCCGGCCTTCAACAACGATTTCTTCCGCACCAACCCTTTCGCCGTCAGCCCGGATAAGCAGGCCAGCCTGGCCTTCACCCGCAAGACCAACTATACCGTCACCCGGCTGAGCGCCTACGGCCGAGACGAGCGGTCCGCCGCCGACCCGGAGAAATTCCGCAAGGCCTATGAGTCCGCCCCGAGGCTGGATTTCAATACGGTGCCCTTCACCGTGCTGCGCCTGCCGGTGCTGAACTCTTTTGCCGGCTACTTCGAGAACGCCAAAGAGGCCGACCTCCCGTATTACCAGAAGAAAGGCCGCGGCGCCTGGACGGTCTCCAAGACGGTGCCGCTCAGCCGCAGGCTGATCCTGTCGCCCTCGGCTTTTTACGACCAGGCGGTGTTTCTTTCAACCGCGCCCTCCGCCGGCGACGCCTGGATAGGCCGCTACGGCGGCAGCCTGAACCTGCGCTACGACCGGCCCTGGGGCTCCATGGACCTCCGCTATGCCAACACGCAGCGCCTGCGCGAGAACAGGTTCTCCGTGGACCGCAGCTCGGTGGACAAGGGGCAGGAACTGGAATCGGTATACGCCGACCTGTTCATCATGGCGCGCAGCAGCGCCTATTTCCGGGCCCGCACCTCTTATGACCTGCGCAGTTATTACACCGCGTCCTTCGCGCGCCGGCTATCGCCGCTGATCACGGAGGCTTACTACGCGCCGCGCCCGTCGCTGGACCTTTACGCGCAGAATTCCTACAGTTTCGCGTCAGGCAACCAGGGCTTCGTGGCGCAGGCCAGCGCGGGAGACAAAGAACGGTATTTCGGCCTGGGCGTGGCTAATTACAGCACCGACCCCGAGGCGTGGGTGCTCAGCAATACCTTCGGCTTCAGGCCCTGGCGCACCTCTAAATGGCGCGCCGAGGCGGTGCTGCGCTACCGGCTGGTGCCCGACGGGTTCGGCAAATTCCAGTCGTTCAAGTTCTTCGAAAAAGCCGTCACCCTGTACAGGGAGTTCCACGACTTCCGCACGCGCTGGGACTTCCGCGTGCGCTCCGGCGGCGTCAAAGAGTTCTTCTTCTTCGTGAACCTGAAGATGAACGACCCGGTGCGCTATGACAGCCTGGAGGAAAAATCCAGGCAGTTCTGGCATCCCTGGCGCCAGGAAGGCGCGGTCAGGGACTAGCCCGATTCCGATATTATTGTTTTTGTTGGGGGCCCGCGGCGGGGCTCAGGCCGGCTCGCGCAGGAATTTCAGCGCTTTGCCGATGGTGTAGGTTTCATGCCCCGGCGGCAGTGAGGCCAGCAGTTCGCGGGCCGAGTCCAGATCTTCGCCCAGGGTTACTATGGCCGGCTCTACGTAGCCGTCCTGCTGCACCTGCGGCACGGCGGCGGCGGCCAGCAGCGCGTTGCACAGGCAGACGCGCCCGGCGGTGTTCTGCGCCCGGCCGCCCTTGGAGACGAAGGCGTCCACGGGCTCGGCCGGACAGCGGTAGCCGAGCGAGCCGTCAGGTTTCAAATAGGGGGTCTGCAGCAGGCCAATGTCGCAGCGGCGGCGGCGGGCCTGGTACACGGCTTCTTCGGAAATTGTGCCCGGCACCTGCGCCACTTTGAAGGGGAAGCCTGTGGGGGAAACCAGCGCGTTAGTGACCTTCAGCTCCCCTGAGGCCAGCAGTTTCATTACCCGCGACCTGAGCCCAGGCTCCAGCCCGGACTGGGAAGAGAGGGCGGCCAGCGTGCCGAACTGTATGCCCGCCGCGCCCATATCACGCGCGTACTTGAGGCGGGCGTGGTTGGCGTAAGCTCCGGCCAGCCAGAACGGGAGTCCGAGTCCGGCTATGGCGCCTACATCGGCGCGGTCTTTGTCGGTGTAGACCAGCAGCGGCTTGCCGGCGGCGTCAAAACGCATCATGGCGGGGGCGGCGCTGTGGCCTCCGGCCTCGGAGCCTTCCACCACGAAGCCGTAAGGCCTGGTGACCGGGTTTCCGGCCAGTTCCCTGGCCAGGCCGAAAGAGGAAACGATGGCCAGGAATTTAGGCGGGGTCAGGTTCTCGCCGCCGGTATTTAAAGTCCCGGGCCTGACCGCGGCGTAGAAGGCGCCGGAATCCGAGCGGGCGCCGTAGACCTTGAAGGACATGGCGGTCGGCTCATGCCTGGAAAGCTTCTCTATCATGGCGGGCAATTCGTCGGGGCTGCCGGCGCCCACCAGCACGTAGGCGGCGCCGGCCAGCATGGCGCCGTACAGCGCCCACGGCAGGGGCCGCTCCACCTTGCGCAGGAAATTTATACCTACTGGCTTGTCATGCCCCTCTTTGGCCAGCCAGACTTCGGCGAAATTGGCGGCCAGCACCAGCACCTGCATCTCCCTGGGCAGTTCCCAGAAGGAGTCGGGGCCGGGGCGGAAATTGTCTATGCGCGTCAGCCGGCAGGAAGGCACCGGCTTGTAAGGGGTGCCGGCGGCCCGGCCGCCTTCGATGTAGTACTTGTCGAAAATTTCCCAGACCGGGCCGGCCAGCGACGGCTGGCGGCGGGTGAGCTCGTTGAAGGCGCGGCGCACGTGGCCGCCGGGATCCCCGTCCTGCAGCAGGCGCGGGTACACTATTTCAAGGCCGGTCCCGGACACTACGCCCAGGCCGCCCATCATGGAAACTATCCGGGACATGACCCACCAGGAAATGCGGACGCCCATGCCGCCGCAAATAATTGCAGGGTCGACCGCTTCAAATTGAGGCTTTTCCGTGTTCATGCTTTCTTAAGTGCCGGCAGCGGCGAGTCCGTGCCTGCTATATACTGACAATATTCTACATTTTACGGCAGGCCTGTGGGCAACCTAATTCTCGCGCGCCGCGGGCGGCCGGGGGGGGCGGTGCCGCGGCCCTGTTTTAAACTTAATTTTGAAAATGATAAACTATAGCGGGAGTTTAAATAAAAATATGAAAAAACCGCTTTGGCTTGTTACCGGGGGAGCCGGGTTCATAGGCTCCAATATAGTGGAGGAGCTGCTGCGCCGCGGCTGCCGCGTGCGCGTGTTCGACAATTTCTCGACGGGCAAGAAGGAAAACCTCGAGCCCTTCAAAGGCAAGTTCGAGCTGGTGAAGGGCGACCTGCGCCGGCCGGCAGACCTTGCCAAGGCCATGAAGGGCGCAACCTACGTCCTGCACCAGGCCGCTTTCCGCTCGGTCCCCAAGTCGGTGGACAACCCCATGGCCGCGCACGACAACAACGCCACCGGCACGCTCAACGCCCTGATGGCGGCCAGGGCCGCCGGCGTGAAGCGCTTCGTCTACGCCGCCACCAGCTCCGCCTACGGCGAATGCGACATCTTCCCCCAGACTGAAGACCTGCCTACCATGCCCGTTTCTCCTTACGCCGTCAGCAAGCTGGCCGGCGAAAACTACTGCCGTGTCTACGCCCGGACCTTCGGCCTCGAGACCGTGGCGCTGCGCTACTTCAACGTGTTCGGCCCCCGGCAGAACCCCGAATCCATGTACTCCGCTGTCATCCCGCGCTTCATGGAGCTGATGGTGGAGGGCAAGCCGCTGGAGATACACTGGGACGGCAAACAGTCCCGGGACTTCACCTATGTGGCCAACGTCGTGGACGGGAATATCCGCGCGGCGCTGGCCCCGGCCCGCGTCTCCGGCCTTACCATAAACGTCGCCACTGGCACCAACATCTCCCTGCTCGACATCGTGCGCCAGCTGGAACAGATAACGGGCCGCAAGGTGGCCAGGACATTCTCCCCCAAGCGCAAGGGCGACATCCGCAAGACTTATTCGGCGATAGGCCTGGCCCGCCGCGAGCTGGGTTACAAGCCGCTGGTCAAATTTCCGGAAGGGCTCCGCCTGACCTGGGACTATTTTTCCGCGAAGTGGGGGAAGAAATGATCTTCAACGTCTCGTCGTCGTCGGGCTGGATAGAGGTGGTCTGCGGCAGCATGTTCTCGGGCAAGACTCAGGAGCTCATCCGCCGCCTGAAGCTCGCCAATATCGCCAAGCAGAAGGTGCAGGTGTTCAACTCGCACCTCGACGTGCGCTACGCCAAGGAGCACCTGGTTTCGCACGACAAGTCCACGCTGGCCGCGCACCCGGTGAAGACCGCCAAAGAGATCCTGAAAGAAGTGGCCAAGGACACGCAGGTGGTAGGCATAGACGAAGCGCACTTCTTCGGCCCCGAGATAGTGGAAGTGGCCCAGAAGCTGGCCAACTCCGGCCGGCGAGTGATAGTGGCCGGGCTCGACCAGGATTACCGCGGCGCGGCTTTCGACAACATGGCCAAGCTGATGGCAGTGGCCGAGTTCGTCACCAAGAACCTGGCCATCTGCATGGTTTGCGGCAACCCGGCGCATTTCAGCCAGCGCCTGACGGATTCCGGCAAGCGCATAGTGGTCGGCGCCGGCGACAAGTACGAGGCCCGCTGCCGCAAGTGCTTCCAGCCCGAGAAATAAAATGTACCGCTCCGAAAAATTCAACCCTACCCTGTTCGGCAAACTTTTTCACCTGGGCTCCAAGCTGGCCGACTCCAACCGCTGGCTGAAGCTGGCCGAACTGCTGCCCTGGGAGAAGCTGGACGAAGAATACGGCCGGTATTTCGCGGCCGGCTACGGGCGCCCCGCCAAGGACTCGCGCCTGGTCTGCGGCCTGCTGATAGTGAAGCAGCTGAAGGCGCTCTCCGACGAGGACGCCGTGGCCGAATTCATGGAGAGCCCCTACATCCAGGCTTTCTGCGGCCAGGAATATTTCGCGGTAGAGGACGTCATCAACCCGGGCATACTCTCCGAGCGGCGCAAGCGGCTGGGCAGCGAGTTCCTGGCGCTGCTCGAGGGGGAGCTGGCGGCCGCGCTGAAGGCCAACAAGGACCTCAAGTTCCGCGCTTCCCGTCCCGCCGCCCCGGACGAGGGCCTCTGGTCAGCTTTGCTGGGCAAGCTGCGCTCCTTCTTCCCGTAGGCGCGTCCGCGCCAATAAAAAAAGCGGAACCTTGTTCCGCTTTTTTATTTCCCCGCCTTATCGTTCCCGCTAGGGCGACCAGTTGGGCGTGAACGAATTGCCCTTCAGCTCCTCTACCAGCGGGTGCGGGGCGCTGCCGTCCCCGTCCATCACGAAGATCTCCCTCTTGCCGCGGCGCGTGGTGGTGAAGGCAACGAACCTGCCGTCGGGCGACCAGGACGGGTCCTCGTTGTCGCCGGCGCCGACGGTCAGCCGGCGTATCTGGCTGCCCGTGATGTCGGTTATGAAAATATTGAACTTCTCTTTGGGCGTTTCCCGGCCGGAAAAAACTATCCATTGCCCCGAAGGGGACCACGAGGGGGAGTCGCACCAGTTCAGGCGGGTGAGCTTGCGGGTCTTGCCCGTCTCCACTTCCAGCACGTAGAGCTGCGGGTTGCCGGAGCGGTCCGAGACGAAAGCCACCTGCTTGCCGTCGGGCGACCAGGTGGGGGAGGAGCTGACGCCGAAATTCTTCAGCAGCTTCTTCACTTTCCTGGTGACCACGTTCAGCGTGTAGATGCCGGGGTCCTCGCCGCGGGAAAGGGTCATCACCATGGTCATGCCGTCGGGCGAGAAGCCGCCTGGGATGTTGAGGCCCTGGAAGGTGGTGAAGGGCTTGATCTTGCCGGCCTTCAGGTCTATCTCGAACATGTCGGGGTTGCCCCAGCGGTAAGTGGTGTAATAGATGCGCATCGCGTCGGTGGACCAGCGCGGCAGCAGGTTGATGCTGTTGTCTGAAGTGAGCTTGGTCAGGTTCTCGCCGTCGTAGTCCGCCATCCAGATCTCTTTGCGCCCGGTGGAGTTGTTGGCGAAGGCCAGCTTGGAGTGGGCGATGCCGGGCTTGCCCGTCAGCTTCAGCGTCACGTCGTCGGAGAACATGTGGGCCGCGCGCCGCAGGGCCCGCTTTTCGCCCTGGTAGAACTTCTCGGTTATTTTCTTGCCGGTGGACAGGTCGTAGAGCGCGGCGGTAAAGGTCCAGACCGTCCCGGAGTCCTGCGCGCGCCCGGTGATGAGGTGCCCCGCCAGTCCTTTCCACCAGGCCAGGGATTCTTTGCTGTTGTTCAGGTTGGCGGGGGAGAGCGGGTCTTCCTTGATCTCAAAGTAGCGGGAGTAGAGCAGGTCGGCGCGGATTATTTCCCTGAAGGTTTCCGCCAGCGCCAGGTCGGCCGGGTTTTGCGGCCTGGAGGGATGGAAATTGGCCATGGCCAGGGCGTCCCGCTTGCCTTCCAGGGCCGGGGAGACGCCGATATAGACCTCGGTGCCGGCGTAGGCGCAGGGCGCCAGCGCCAGCATCGCGGCAGCCAGTGCCGTCCTTAACATCGTTTAACCTTTCTTGGCCGGGGCTTTCTTCGCGGGGGCTTTGGCGGGGGCCTTGGCCGGCGGAGTGAGCCTGGCGATGTAGTCCCTGGCGGTCTTGGCTTCCTGCGATTGCGGGAAATCCTTAACCACGGACTGCAGGTATTTCAGGGCCTCGCCCTTCTTGTCTTCCGGCAGCTTGAGCAGGGCCATGGCGTACTTCAGCCTGGCGGCCGCCACGCGGTTGCCCTTGGGGAACTTCTCCAGCACGTTGGCGTAGGCTAGCGCGGCTTCATTCCAGCGCTCTTTAAGGTAGAGCGACTCGCCCAGCTGGAAATAGGCGCTTTCGGCCATTTCCCCGCCGGGGAACTTGGAAAGATAGGTCTTGAACCCGGCGGCGGCGCCGTCGAAGTTGTTGTTGAGGAAGGCGGTGTTGGCGTCGTTGTAGATCTTGGCCGGCAGCAGCGAGGTCTGCACTTCTTCCTGCTGCTTGCGGATGGTCTGGCCGATGGCGTTGACGCGCTTGTTCATGGAGACGTCGATCTCGTCGAGGCGCGAGGTGAGGCGGTCCATCTGGCCCGAGATATCCTTCATGCTCTCCGACGAGGAATTGAGGTTCCTGGAGAGGTCCTCCATCTTTACGGCCAGCTCGGCCTGGTTCTTCTGCATGTTGGTCAGGCTGGTGTTCAGGTCGTCCATCTGGCTCTGCATCTGCAGCATGTCCTGCTGCGTGGCTACGCAGCCGGCGGCCAGCAGGCAGGCCGGTAATATAAGCAGGTGTTTCAGGGACATTTATTTGCCTCTTATCTTGGTTTCCGCGCGGCGGTTCTGCAGCCAGCAGGCGTCGGTCTGCTCGGTGCAGAGGGGCTTTTCTTCGCCGTAGGAGATGGTGCCCATCGCGCTGTCGGCCACGCCCAGGCGCACGTAGTAGTCGCGCACGGACTTGGCCCGCTTCTGGCCCAGTGCCAGGTTGTATTCTATGGTGCCGCGGTCGTCGCAGTGGCCTTCCACCAGCACGGTCCAGTCCTTGCGGGTCTTGATCAGGGCGGCGTTGGCCTGCAGGGCGGCGCGGGCTTCTTCGGACAGTTCGTAGCGGTCGTATTCGAAGTTGATGGTCTGTATGGTGGCCTGTTCCAGGAACTCGCCGCCGCGGATGTCGCCTTCGCCGCCGGTCTCGGAGCCTTCCTGGATGTCTACGCCGGGGATGGTGGCGGTCTCGGTGGTCATGTCGGGATTGTCGCCTGCGGCGGAACCTTTTACGTTCTTCTTGTTGCAGGACGAAAGCGTGAGCGCGAGCAGCGGCAGGGCCAAAACGAGGAGCAATATGTTCTTCTTCATTATTTCTAGAACCTCCGTAAACTTAATACAACCTATAATTTATAAAAATTCCCGCGTCTTTACAATAGAAAAAATAATGACGGGGATCTGCAACTTTATAAATTACTAAAGGCTAGGGCGTGTTAGTCGCGGCGGCCTACCGCAGGGGCAGGAACGAAAAACACGCTCGGCCACACCGTGGCCTCGCTCGGTGCTCGCCCGCCGCGCTTATGCAAGCGGCGGGCTCACCGACGGTTTTTCTTATCCTGCCCCTGCGGTCTCCGCCAGGCTCTCCTCTGAAAAGCATAGGCATGGACAGTCTGTAGGCTGGTGAGGGTATGCCTTCGCAGGGGCCTCGCGAGTGCGAGGCTTGCGTAGCGCCGAGCATGAGCGACAGAGCGAGGCCACGGTGTGGCCGAGCGTACCCGGAGAAGGCATACCCTCGCCGGCCTTCCATGCTGGGTATTCCTTCCCGTGCCAGGTCCCCGACTGGGCATCTCGCGGATTTTTTTTGTTAGGCAGCTATGTAGAGGCCGAGGGAGAGGAGGAGGCCGTAGAGGGCCACCAGCTTGGCGGTTTCGGGAACAAGACCTGTGTAGTCTCTTTTTGAAACCATGCGTGTAAGCTTCACTGTGAGGGGGGCTGAAAGGGCGCAGAAGACGGCCGGCCAGACGCTGCCGAAAGTGAGGGCGAAGGCATAGGGGGCGAAGATTAGAAAATAGTAGAACTTCACGGAGTAATCCGGGCCCAGGGAGGCGGCCAGGGTGGAGATCTCAGCCGCCGCGTCGCTGCGCGTATCGCGCATGTTATTGGCGTGCACAATACCCACTATCAGCAGGCCCAACGGGATGGAAGCCCACAGCGCCTCGGGCAGGAAGGCCCGGGCCTGTATCAGGGCCGTGCCCGACACGATGAAGGGCCCGAAAGCGAAAAAGATGCCGATATCGCCCAGGGCGCGGTATTTATAGGCAAAACCTGTGGCTGTATAGAACCAGGCCAGCGCGAAGCCCGCCGCGCCCAGCCACAGCAGGGCCGGCACCCCGTTCTTGAGCGCCAAAACGATCCCTATGGCGCCCCCGGCGGCGAAAAGGCCCAGCGCCGTCAGCAGCATGGCCCTCGGTTCCATCAGCCCGTCCACCAGGCCGCGGTCATCGGCCGTTTCCTTGCGGTCCACGCCTTTCTTGAAATCGAAATAGGTATTGGCCAAATTGGCCGCGGAATGTACCAGCAGCGCCGCCAGGAAGGTCAGAGCGAAATCCAGCCAGGAAAAGCGGCCGTGCCGCCAGGCAGCCACTGAGCCCAGGACTACCGGTACCAGCGAGGCAGGCCAGGAATAGGCGCGGAGTATTATAAGCCACTTCTTCATGGAATTCAAGCGCGGCGCTCGCCCAGGGCCAGCAGAAAGTCCTTAAGGGCCGCCGCGCCCTCGGGGTCGGGGAACTTGTCAATTACCGGAAAGAGGTTTTTGAGCTTTTCGGCCGCTATTTTCCTGGCCGCCCCGGAAAAGCCGCCTTTCCGGACCAGTTCCGCCAAGTCCAGGGCAGGGGCCAGGTCCGCTTCCGGCCCGGTTTTTATCGCTGCCAGCAGCCGGTCGGCCTCGGGGCCGGCCTGCGGGTCGTTCAGGGCCAGTATCAGGGGGAGGGTGTATTTGCCTTCCTTTACGTCTTTCAGCGTTTCCTTGCCGCAGGCCTCGGCGTCGCCCTCGAAATCCAGCACATCGTCCACTATCTGGAAGGCGGAGCCGGCCTCTTCGCCCAGCCGCGCGCAGTCCGGCAGCAGTTCCGGCCTGTTCGCCAGGCGGCAGGCGGCCAGCGCGCACCAGCGGAACAGCGCCCCGGTCTTCAGCGCTACCATCTTCTCCGCCTCAGCGGCCGAGATCTTTTTGCCCTTGGAATTTTCCTCTATCAGGGCGCCTTCGGTCATGCGCCGTACGGCCTGCACCAGGCTTTCGGGCAGGTCAGGGGCCGCGCGCCCGGCGCATTCGAAAGCCATCGAGATAAGCAGGTCTCCCACCAGTATGGCCGAATTGATGCCGATCTGGTCGTAAAGGGTGGGCAGGCCCCTGCGGTAGCGGGCCATGTCCAGGCAGTCGTCGTGCAGGAGGGAGGCGGTATGGGTAAGTTCCGCGGCGGCGGCGGCCTTTTCCGCCTTGGGGCCCCCGGCCCCCAGCGCGGCGGCGGCCAGCAGGGTAAAGCGGGCCCTGGCGGCCTTGCCCAGGAAGCTGAAAGGGTTTTTGTCGAAATCAAAAACATCCCGGTCAATGGCGCGGAGTTCCGCGGCGATGTGCTCGCTGACGGCGCGCATGGAAGCTTCGATATTTGCCGCGGTTTTTTCCATATGGCCGTGATATTTTAGCATTTAAAATTAATATAATCCTCAAATGGGACACCACCACGAACACGACCATCACCACGGGCAGTCCTGCGCGCACGGCCACGGCGGCGGCGAACATTCCCAGCGCAGGGCCATAACCCTGGCCTTCTTTATTACGGCCGGTTTCATGCTGGTAGAGGCCGCCGGCGGCCTGCTGACGGGCAGCATGGCCCTGCTCAGCGACTCCCTGCACATGATGACCGATGCCGCGGCGCTCGGCATGAGCTTTTTCGCCTCCCGGCTGGCCTCCCTTAAGCCCGATTCCTCCCGCACCTACGGCTACCGCAGGGCCGAGGTGGTGGCGGCGCTCGCCAACGCCATGCTGCTCTGGATACTGTCCGGCTACATGCTGCGCGAGGTTTACGAGCGGTTCCAGAACCCGGTGCCGGTGCTTTCCGGCTATATGCTGGCGGTGGCCGTACTGGGCCTGCTGGCCAATCTGGCCAGCGCCTGGATATTGCACGGCCACAGCGAAGACAATATCAATATCCGGGGGGCTTTCCTGCACGTGGTCAGCGACCTGGCCGGCTCGGTGGCCGCCATCATAGCCGGCGTCATCATTTATTTCTCCGGCTGGTACATGGCCGACACCATAGTTTCGCTGCTGATCATAGCCCTGATCCTGTTCAGCTCCACCCGGCTGCTGTTGGAGGCCTTCCATATATTAATGGAGGGGGCCCCCAGGGGGCTTTCCCTGAAAGACCTGGAACGGGAACTGCGCGCCATAGAGGGCGTTTCGGACGTGCACGAACTGCACGCCTGGAGCCTTTCTTCCGGCTTCAACGCCCTCAGCGCACATTTGGTGGTAAAAGACCCCGCCAAGCAGCAGGGCGCGCTGAAAGCCGCCGCCTGCCGCGTGGCTCCCGCCTTCGGCATACGGCATTCGGTCTTCCAGGTGGAGGCCGAACCCGTGGAGAATTCTTCCTGCGACATCTGTGCATGAGGATACATGTAACCAGTGTGAATTGTGCCGCGGGATACATGTAACCAGGTATACAGAATTTTTCGTTGACTTACATAGTTATCAAATCTATAATTTTAGGTGAATGGTTAAGGGGACGCCAAAAGCCCTATGGAAAGGGCTATATCCGCGTTTGAATACAGGAGCTTTTATGCGTTATCTATTTTTATTGATACTGCTGTCCTTCCTATGCGTCAGCACGGAAGCGGCGTATATTTACGGCCTGCGCGGCGAGGTGGACCTTAAGAAAGCCGGCGCCGCCGACTGGGCCAGGGTGGGGGGCGACGAAAAGACCAAGCTCCAGCCCGGCGACGAGCTGCGCACCGCCCGCGCCTCCACCATCGAGATCTACATGGACGACGGCACCCGCATAAAGGTGGCCCCGCTTTCAGCTTTCAAGATGTCCGAAGAAGACGGCGAGAAGGTTTCGCTGGGCCTCTATTTCGGCCGGGTGCGCTCCTGGGTGAAGAAATTTTCCAAGAAATTCGAAGTCCGCACCCCTTCGGCGGTCTGCGCCGTGCGCGGCACCGACTTCATGGTTTCCTCGGACGCCGACGGCAACAGCCGCGTGGAGGTTTACGAGGGCAGCGTGCTGGCCGGCGACAGCAAGGGCAATTCCGCGCTGGTCCGCGAGGGCCAGGCCACGGATATCCCGGCCGGCGGCAAGATGAAGGACCCGGGGCAGAACCCCAACCAGCCCAGCGACATGAACTCCTCCGTCGGGGACTCCCGCCAGGTAGCGCGGGCCGAGATCTACAGCGAAATTTCAAAAGAGGACGTGCTGTCCCGGGCGCAGGAAGAAATGAAGGCTTCCGAATACCAGAACCGCAAGGTGGCCATCGACGCCTTCGGCAACCGGGTGCGCATGGAAGAATACACCATACGCCCCGCCGCCAACCAGTTCAAATACGTGGTGCTCAACACCCGGGAGAGCCGCTTCGACTTCGGCAAGATCCTGTTCACCTTCAACGCCGCGCTCCCGGACGACCTGTCCCAGGCCACGGCCAGCATGATAACCTCGCCCGGGGCGGCCGCGCCGGCCTGGTACCTGACCGAGATGAACAGCGTGATGTCCAATACCACCGACAAGGTCACCGAAGACGCCTTCGGCGGCACCATGGTCTACAACGGCAGCCTCTCCGACCCGCGCTATAACCTGATCTTCGGCGATTACAAGTTCTACGCCGCCGGTCCCGCCGAGGCCAATGACAACGGCGGCCTGGGCAAGCTGATGTGGGCCAAGACCAACTACAACGTGCCCAACAACACGCACGCCTCCATCACCTACCTGGGCGGCACCGCGCCGACGCTCACGGGCTCCCTGCCCTCCGGCTCCGACGTCTTCCACTCCTATTCCAAGAACACCTACAGCGACGGCACCTGGATAGCGGCCGAGGACTGGGTGCTGTTCAACGACGGGGACACCCTGTCCACCGGCGACTTTAACCGGGGCCTGGGCGAAGGCAATACCGTGGACGCGGTGACCGACAAGCTCAATTTCCAGCGCGTGTACACCAGCTCGCTCTTCGGCGGGCGCACCATAGACCTGATGTATTCAGCCAAGCTGCTCAAGGAGGCCGGCCTGCTGCGCTTCGAATAAGCGCCCCGAGGACAAAATTTCAACTTTATGAAGAAAATTTTCAAGACCGTGCCCGCAGCCGCAGCCGTGATCCTCCTCAGCCTGCCCGCCCTCCACGCCGGGATGAAGGTGACCCCTGTCGCCGACGTCTCCCTGTTCGGCGGCAAATATTTCCTGGACTCCGACGCCGCCTCTTTCCAGGGCCGCCTGGACGCCTTCGTCTCCCCGGCGCTGACCCTGGGCGAGGGCCACGACCTGATCCCCGTGTATTCAGGCAATTACTCCGGCACGCAGGACGTGCAGGAGCTGGCCGGCGGCGGCGTGCTGACCCGCAAGCGCCAGACCCACACCTTCTCGCTGAAGTATATTTACACCCGCGAGTTCGACAAGTACAAGCCCCGCTTCTCCTATTCCAAGGCCTCCATAAAGGAGACCAACGACGAGGACTGGGGGGACGGCCTGTTCGATTACAGCACGCTCTCCCTGGGCTTTGAGGCCGAGCAGGAGCGCCCGCACGGCACCTTTACCGAGTCCTACGACTTCTACAAGGTGGCCTATCCCAATTACAGCACGCTGCTGTCCCAGTCGGCTTCCGTCATCAACGACACCACCACCTTCAACCAGCTCTCCACCAACGCCGGCGAGAACCCGATGGACAATACCAGCCACCGCCTGGCTTTCGCCTATTCCTGGTTTCCCGAGCCGCTCAACATGAAGGCCGGCTACGATTTTACCTACCGCACCTACCCCGACCAGGCTTTGACGGCCAGGCCGGTCACCGGCGCCTCGCCCTTCCAGAGCGACACCCGCTGGGACGTGATGCAGAACTTCAGCCTGAAGGCCAGCCGCGCCCTGAAGCCGCTTTTCTTCAGCGCCGGGGCGCGCCTCGGCTGGATGAGCTCCAACCAGGGCTCCTACGACTCCTCCCGCAACAAGTACATGGAGGACTATTATAGTTATGTGGACTTCGCTATAAGCCCGGCCGTGGGGATAGCGCTCAAGAACGGCATGCAGTTCAATTTCAACCTGGACTGGCGCCGGGTCTTCTACATAGAGCGCCTCAAGCAGGGCGTCTCCGGCGACTACGGCACCGACAAGATAGACCAGACCTACTGGCTCACCTCCATCTCGGCCCGCTACCCCGTGGCCAACAGGTTCTTCGCCAGGGCGGCCTACAATTACCAGCTTTCTTCTTCGAACATGCGTTACGAGGAGAGTTTCCGCTACAACTACAGGGCCAGCACTTACCTGATGGGCCTGGAGTGGGAGTTTTAAGCTGCAGAGCGGTCTGTAAGGGATAGCGTTCAGGGGAATTAATTTTTAGCGTCGGTATTTCAGCCGGAGATAACTTATGAGCAAGATCAAAAACATTTTCATAAACCTGCTGGGGGCGGCCGTGATCGCGGCCTGTAGCGCCTCGACGGCCCTGGCCCAGTGGAGTACCGCCGACTACGGCGGCAAGAACGTAACCGGCGAAGTTTTCGCGGACAGGAACTCCGTCTCCTTCCTCCCCGCGCCCGGCGGCAACGCCAACGTGGTGTGGACCAATTACCTCACTCCCCTTACCTTCGGCATAGCCGCCCAGCAGCTCGCCAATTCTGACGGCTCTTACGTATGGGTCAGCACCGCCGCGGTGGCGGCCGGCGTCACGATGGGGGAGAACACGGGCCCCGACGCCAGCGAGGCCAACCCCGACGGGGCAGGCGGCCTGCTGGTCAAGTATGTGGACGAGGTTTCCTCCAACTGCTATATCACGGATATGGATTCTTCCGGCGCGCTGCGCCCGGGCTGGACCCTTAACCCCGTGCTTATCAATTCCGACCCGGTAGTCGGCTGCAACATGGTTCCCGTCCTGGGCGGCGAGGCTTTCGGTTTTGTAATGATCTCCACCGCCGTGGAAGGCGAGCTGCCCGGCAGCTTTATCAGGGCTTTCAATCTCAACGACGGTACCGTCCTCGCCCCTTTCTCGTCGGGCAATGGCGTAGCCGTAGGCACGGCCCCGTACATAGCCGTCCCTTCTCCCGCCGGCGCGGGGCAGACCTATCCCGGCGCTATTTTCCTCAATATCAGCGACGATCAGCAGACCTTCACGGCTTTCCGCGTGGATTCCCAGGGCGCTATAAACTGGAGCGTTGTCTATTCCACCACAGCCAACACCAATAACGTATCCTTGCTCCCCGACGGCGCTTCCGGTGCCTACATAGTCTGGAGCGACATAGTAACCCAGCACATCAGGGCCATCCGCATAAACGCCAGCGGCGTCCAATACCCGGCCTGGGATTATACCCTCTACACCACCCCTTATCTCAACAGCAATTACGGGATGAGCGGCGATAACGGGGCCTGGTACAGCCTCTCCACCGCCAGCGGCGTGGTAGTGGCCTGGGCGGAAGACGTTGCCACCAACGCCGAGATACGCGTAGCGCTGCTGAAGGCGGACGGCAGCGGCATTGCCTGGAACACGGCTGTGGATACCCTGCTGCAGGGTACCGGGCTCAGCATGGACGGCAGCAACCTTACCATTTCCTCCAATACCGCCGGCGCGGTGGCCATAGCCTACCAGTACGGCAGCGAATTTAAGGCCCTGAACGCGGCCGTTCTTAATAGCGACGGCCAGACGCTGGTGGCCGGGCATGCGGTAATGTCCGGTTTCCCTTCGGATGTCTCCAACCACGACGCCTTCGCCGTGGACGCCAACAACGATTTTATCGTCGGCGTAATGATCTCCTCGTCCATTTACGCCCAGAAAATAACCGTCCCGGCCGCGCCGGTTGGCGCCGGTTTCACCGGCAGTTTCGCGCTGCCCGAGGGCGCCAGTTTTGACGGCGGCAATTATGACGCCCCCGCGGCCTCCGTTTTCTACGACAACAGCCTGTATGTGGTGGGCGTTACCTCTCCCACCGGCGGGTTTATCGTCAGGTACAACGCTACGGGGTCGACAGTACTTTCATCCGCCACCATGGCCGGAGTGGCTTTCAACGGCCTGGCCGTCAACACCAACGGCGTTTACGTCGTCGGCTCCGACGCCACCCGAATCTTTGTTGCCAAGTACACCCCTGCCCTGGGTTTTGTCGCTTCGAATACCGCGGGTTATAGCCTATCCGAGGGCGCCGCCATAGCGCTGTCCGCGGCCGGCAATGTTTTCGTGGCGGGGTCCGACCTGTCCACCGGCGACTACCATATCGCCATGTTCGACTCGGGCCTGGTTGCGGCTACGTCTGAAAACGGCTTCGCCAGTGCGCTGACCACGCACAAGGACACCGCCTCGGGCCTGGCCGTGGACGGGGACAATGTCTACCTCGCCGGCCACAGCCTCATCTCCAACACCACCTATTTTGTGTTGGCTAAGTTCAGCGAGGCAGGTTATTTGTCCTCCTATTCCTCCTCCTCGATCTCCGGGGTCTATCTGGACGCGGTACATCCCGTCGGCGGCAGGATAGCCGTTAACCCGCTTACCCACGACATTTACGCGGCCCTCAACGGCTCGCATACCGAGATGAAGCTGGCCAGGTTCAGCCAGGACCTGGCGAACCTGGGGACGCAGCCTTTTGCCGGCGTCAGCTATGCCGCCGCGGCCGACGTGGTTATTGACAGCACCGGCAGCGTACTGATGACCGGCTCCTATAATCCCGGCACCGGCGACGACTACCCGGTCCTGCTGAAGTATAGCCCCACCCTTGTTTTCCTGTCCAGCGCGGCCAGCGTGCAGACCTATGGCTACGAAGCCAGCGGCCTGGCGCTTGACCCCTTTACCGGCTACAGCTATGTCACCGGCGTTTATTTTTCCGACGGACTCGGCACCGAGCCCGGCTTCGACATGCGCACCGTGCGCTTTGCCCCGCTTGCGGGCGGGGCCGGCCCGGCCATGCGCCAGATCTCCGGCACTGTTACCTATGCCGGGACTTTCTCCTCACCGCTGACCATCTGGGTCAGCACTTCTCCCGATTTCCGCGGCACTCCTTATTTTGTCAATTACCCGGTGCCGGCTTCTCCCCAGGTTTACACCATCCCCAACGTCCCGGCCGGGGTGTATTACATGGCCATGACCGCCTCTGACGCCTGGCCTCTGGCGGCGGTTACCGACCCGTGGGGCGTGTACGGCCAGCTCGGCACCCCCCAGCCGATAGACGTCGTCTCCGCCGACGCCACAGGCATAGACGTGGCCATGATAGACGGCAACCAGATCCCCAACCCGTGGTCCACCGAGGCTCAGTCGGCTTCGGTCATCTGCGCCGCCGACTTCGCTTCCGGCGGAGACTGCCGCATAAACGGCAATACCACTTTTGCCACCGCCCTGGCCGCGGACGCGGACGATAATAAATACCTGCTGCTCACCAACCTTACCGATTCCGCCATCGTAAAGTTCAACAACTTCGGCGTCGATGTGGCGTCTGTGGTGGTGAAGTACGCCACCTTCAACGACCTGAAGTTTAACACCTATAACGGCGACCTCTACGTCGCCGCCCAGGGGGCCATTTCCGGGATACGCCTCTTCCGTTATACTTCGGGTCTCGCTTTAGTCTCTACCTACACCGTAGCCGGCTACCAGGGCGCCCGCCAGCTGGATTTCGACGCGCAGGGTAATGTCTACGCCGTTTCCACCGTCGACAACTCGGGGGATTACGATATCCGGGTGGTCAAAGTCTCCGAGGATTTTGCGCCGCTCGAGGATTGGAGCGACCTGAACGCCGGGCCCGACCAGGGCTACGGCATCGACGTGGACGGCACCGACGTGTTCGTGACCGGCATCGTGACCGACGCCGTTAACCTGATCCGCCTGGACGCCACCTCCGGGCTGACCAAGGCGGACTGGCAGGACACCGGCACCGTCTATCCCATTGTCTTCCCCGAAGGCGAGGGCTTCAACAATATCCGCGTGGCGGCCGACTCGAGCTGGGTTTACGCGGCCTTCAGCACGCTGGTAGAGACCAGCACCCGCACGGCCATTTTCCGCTTCGACCGGGCGAACCTGGCCTCCTTCTCCTCCGCCAATATGGCGGGCGCCGATCACTTCGGCGACCTGAAGATCGACGGGCTCAACCTCTACGTGGCGGCGCAGTCCGACATGAACCAGGCCCGCGTGACCAAGTACGCGGCCGAATCTTTCGAGCCCGTGGCGTCCAGCCTGGCTTCCGTGCCCATGCCCTACGGCATGGCCCCCGGGGCCCTGGCCTTTGGCGTGGCCGGCACGGCCGCCGAGGTTTACCTCGCCGGCGTGATCCCGGACGGCCTCGGCGGCCTGAGCGGCGGCGTCGGCGCAATTTCCGCTGTTAACGGCCCCGTGCCCGAAGAATACATCGAGGGCACCGACCAGCTGAAGCTGGTGGCCGACGGCGCCGGCGGTTCCTACATGGTCTGGGACAGCACCGTGGCCCCGGGCGGCCTGCGCATGATTTACGCCAAACACACCGGCGGAACTGAATGGAGCCAGGCGGTCACTCTCTCGCCTGTTGACACCAGGGATATTTATGCCCTGCCGGACGGAGTCGGCGGTCTCTATGTCGGCTGGTTCGCCGGCGGCCAGGCTTATGCCCAGCGCTACGGCTCCGGCGGCACCGCCATGTTTGGCGCCAGCGGCGTACAGGTCTCCACCGGGCCGGTGGACGGGGGGGAATTCATAGCCAACCCCGCGGGCGGCCTCTTTGCGATCTTCGGCTACATTCAGACTGAAACCGACATTTCCCTGGTCGCCCAGAGCGTGGACGCCAGCGGCAGTTGCCTCTGGCCGTCCGGCACCTGCGCGACTTCGCAGGGCGTGGCTATTCCGGCCGTGAACTTTGCCGGCGAAGGCGCCGGCACTTACGGCGCCGACGGTTCTTTCCTGTTCTTCTGGGGCGGCGACACCGAGCAGCCCACGCCGGACGGTTTCCTGCAGATCAACGGCGTCAAGATTACTGCCGCCGGCACCATAGATTGGGGCCCCGCTTCACTTGAAGCGTCCGTGGCCCAACTCGGCTACGACCTGGAGACGGCTCCCGACGGCGCCGGCGGCGCCTATGTAATGTGGTCCAGCTCCGCAGCCGCCGCGCGCACGCTTTACGCGCAGCGCTACGACGGCGCCACCGGCGCCGCGGCCTCCGGCTGGACTACCCCGGTACAGCTGACCGCCGCGGACCTGCCCGCCAGCGAACATCTCAACCTTGCGCTGGCAGCCGACGACGAAGGCTTCTCCGTGATGTACTCCACCAGCAGCATGTTCGGCAGCACCGAGGTGCGCATAGTGCGCGCCCTGGCCGACGGCACCGGCCTTGCGCCCGCCTTTGCCCTGGGCGGCAAGCTGCTGGGCTACACCTCTGACGGAGAGCAGAATTTTGTTTACGACCCCGCTGCCTCCGCCTACCACATAGCGTTCAACCCCTGGGCCACCGGCCTGCCGGAAGGTAATTACCACCAGGTCGGCTACCAGAAGATGAGCAAGGCCGGCGACTTCCTCTTCAACCCTTACTACGAGGTGGGCCTCTCTTCCGATTGCCTTAAGATAGACGTCTCCACCGACGGCGCGGGCGGCGCGCTGGTCGGCTGGATAGAGAAATCCGGCGGCGACAGCCTGCCGCGCCTCCTCAATATCCCGGCAGGCACCGGCAGCAGTGTTCCCAGCTTTACCGGCGACTTCTCCAGCGCTACTGGCTCGGGCTTTGACTACGCCGGCAACGAGCTCGGCATGGACGTGGCTTTCTACGGCGGAAATATTTACGCCGTAGGCGGATCCGAAAGCACCGGCGGCCTGGTAATTAAATACGACAGCGCCGGCGTGATGGTTTCTTCTATCGGCCTCTCCGGCATGTACGCCATGGGCGTTGCCGTGAACGCCAACGGCGTCTACGTGGCCGCCCAGGGCGAAGGCACCGGGTTTGTTACGGCCAAGTACAGCCATGACCTCGTGGTCAGTTCCGTGGCCGTGCTGCCCGGCGATTCCAGCGCGCGTGAAATTGCGCTGGACGCGGCCGGCAATGTATATGTCATAGGCTCCAACTGGGGCGAGGGCGCAGGCAACGATTATAAAGTTGCCAAGTATGACGCCGCTCTTCAGCAGCTGGTTCCCGCGGCTACCTTTGATGCCGGCGGTTTCGACGAAGGCCGCGGCATCGCCGTGGATAACGGCTACGTCTACGTCACAGGTACGTCTTACCTCTTCGAAGGCGCTACTTCTTACGCGCTCGCCAAACTGGACGCCGACACCCTGGTTTGGGTTTCTTCCGCCGCCTTCGCCAATGCTTACGCTGAATCCCCGGCGCTCAACCGCCTGGCCGTCAACCCCGTCACACACGACGTGTACATGGCCGGCACCGTCGGCACCGAGTCTTACCGCCAGCTGGCTACTGTCCGCTATTCCGCCGACCTCAACCCGCTGGGCGCGGACGTGTTCGCCAACCAGCCCTACGGCCTCGGCACGGACGTCAAACTGGACGCGGATGGCAACGTTTACGCGCTCGGCAAGTATTATGACGGTTCCCGCGACCTCGCCTTCGTGGCCAAGTACACCCCGAACCTGGTCTTCCTCTCCAGCGCCGGCAATTCCGGTACCTTTAGCAGTTTCACCGGGTTCGCGCTCGACGTGGACCCCGCCACCGGCTACAGCTATGTGACGGGCGGGCTCAGAGATGGCAGCGTAGAGGACATGGCTACCATGCGCTTCGCCCCGATGTCCGGCGGGATGGCTCCCGCTGGCGCCTTCTCCGGTGATTTCACCACCGCCGCGGTATATTCCGGCCCTGATTACGACTACGCCACGAGCCTGGCGGTCAACCCCGCCAACGGCGACGCCTACGTCACCATTGTCTCTTCAGTGGCGGGCAATGACCAGGGGCTTGTCGTAAGGTATACGGCCTCCGGCGGCATGTCTTCTTCCGCTACGCTTACCGGCGCCAACGGCTTCTCGGTGGGCGGAGTCGCCCTCAACGCCAACGGCATTTATGTCTCCGGCGCAGCCTCCGGCGACGGCGCCCTGCTCCGCTACGACGCCGACCTGGGGCTGGTCTCTTCCACCACCCTGGCCGGAGTCTACGACCCGGGCGTGGTGCTTGACGCTTCCGATAATGTTTACCTGGTCGGCAGCGGCGCAGCCGGCTGGACCCTGGCCCGCTATGCTGCGGACCTGGCTTTCTCTTCCAGCAATACGGCTAATACCGCCCTTACTTTCGGCGCCGAAGTGCTGCAGACCCGCGTCTGGGACCTGGCGGCCGATAACGGCTATATCTACGCGGTGGGCGAAAACTGGCTCGCCAGCTCGGCCTATTACCTGACGGCCAAGTTCGACGCCGCCACGCTGGCCTTTATCTCTTCCGCCACATACGCCAACGAGTCCGGCGAACTTGAGGTTAATGCCGGCATAGCCGTAAACGCCAACACCCACGACGTCTACGTGGGCCTTACCGGAGGTACGCCCGGAGACAGGCGCACCGCTACCCTGCGCTACTCGCAGGACCTGTCCCTGCTCGGGCAGGCCCTGTACGACGGGGATTCTTTCGAAATGGGGCATGACGTCCTGGTCGCCCCCGACGGCTACGTCTATACGCTGGGCAAGAATTACAACGGGACTTTTGACCATACGATGGTGCTGAAATACAGCCCCTCCCTGGTGTTCCTCTCCCGCGCCGACAGCGTCCTGCCGGACCTTCACACTGAAGGCTCGAGCCTGGGCCTGTATCCCACTACCGGCAACTTCTACGTCGCCGGCCTCCAGAATACCGGCGGCGGCGGAGCTCAGGACCCCACCAGCGACGCGGCCACCGTGCTCCTGGCCCCGATCAGCGGCACGCTGCCCGTGGTCTATATTTCCAGCGCCGACGTTTCTCCGGCCTTCTACCTGGCCGGCCAGGAAGCGGCCGCCCTCAAGCTCGTTCCGTATACGCTTACGGGAGAGGTGGGTATTTCCGGGCTGTACATCGACGTCAATCCCGGCAGTACCTATTACAATATCGCCTCCGTCGGCCTGTACAGCGACTACAACCAGAGCGGAATCTGGGACATGGGGGACGAACTCATCTCCAGCGGCACCGTCACCGGCGCCGCGCATCTCTTCGACTTCAGCGGCCTGAACGCAGTCATCGGCACCGCGCAGGAGGCGATCTTCGTCACGCTCACCCCGGCCATCACGGCGGAGGGCAGCGATATCTCCGTGTCGGTTCCTTCTTCGGGTTCTTTCGTTACCCAGGGCGACATGGCCCAGCAGGCCATCTACCCGATAGCCGCGCAGCCCAAGCTGGTAAATTACCTGGCCGCCCTCTCCGACCTCGTCACCGACGCCGGCGCCAGCCTGGAGGCCGTAAACCTGTACTGGACGTATCCGCAGGATATCGCCTCCGGCCATTACATCATACGCTACAGCACCAACCCGGCCGACCTGACGGACCCGAATGTCTTCAACGCGAAAACCACTACCGAAGCGGTGAGCGGCGTAATCGCTAATTCCGCCGGTTTCGCTCCCCTGAGCGGCATCCCGCTCGTGACCAGCGGCCTGCGCGTATTCCCGCAGTACTTCGCCGTGTGGCTCTACAACGGCACCAGCACCTCCTCGGTCTCCAACCTGGCGCAGAACCTGTATTTCCCCGCCATGACGGCCACCGACGGCGACGCCGCGCTGAACCGCCGCCGCGGCATGTACGCCGGGTTCGAGGCGGGCGCCAAGTTCGCCCGCGTCTCCGGCGAGGCGGGCGCTTATTCCGCGCTCACCTTCAACAGCGAGAGCCTGACTTTCCTGGCGCTCAACGCGCCGGACGGTTCCACCCGTTTCTACTACGACCAGACTACGCCGCTGGCGCTTAAGGACCTGGCCGCCGACCCGGCCGGCAACGCTTACGCCCTGCTGCAGCGCGACACCGAAGTTGCCGCGGCCAAGTTCGCTCCGGACGGTTCCGTGGCGTGGAACACCGTGCTGTCGCCTTCCGCCGAAACCGCCAAGGCCATAACCTGGGGCGGCGGGGCCGTCTACATAGCCACGGAGTTCGAGAACGGTGCTAACTCCCAGGACCTGCACCTTTACAAGCGCCAGGATTCTAACGGCAACCCTGTGACGGACTTCATCTACGACACGGCCTACCTCTACGGCGCCGGTTCCTACGACGAGGTCAACAGCCTGGTCTTTGCTTCGGATACCTCCGGCGCGTATCTCTACGCCGCCGGCGTCAGCGGCACCTCCCAGATGGCGGGCACCCTGCACAAGTTCGCGGATTCCGGGGCGGTGATCTCCACCGTCTCGACCGGCAACTGGCCCGTGCGCCACAGCAACCCGTCGGGCGACTACTCCCGCGCGCTGGCCGTCAAGGCCGACCTGAACGGCAACCTGCTGGTGGCCGGTTCGGAGCAGCGCTACGACCTCAACCAGGGCGCCAATATCTGGCTCAACAAGTTCAACGCCTACGGCGCGTCCCTGTTCTCGGTCCCCGCGCGCTACAACAACCAGCAGTCCAACGGCGACGACGTCCCCTCGTCCCTGGACTTCGACCAGTTCGGCAATATCTATGCCTCCGGCTACACCGACATGTGGAACCTGGGCCAGGGGTATAATATGCTGCTGGCGAAGTTCGGCCCCGGCGGCCAGTTCCAGTCCGCCCGCGTATATGACGGCGGCGGTTACGACATGGGCATGGGCGTGATGGTTTCCACGGATAACTTCGCGCATGTGGCCGGCTCCTTCGGCGGCGACAATTACTTCGGCGTTTATTCCATGCCGATAGGCGGCGCCGTGGCTAATGTCCAGTTCTTCAACGCCATGGAAGGCCCGCATACCGGCTCCGTGGACCTGTTGTGGAATTACACCGGCCAATTGCCCGCCGGTTCCACCTATTACGTGCAGTACAGCGCCGACGCGGCGCCGGTCTGGAACAAGGCCTCAGCGCAGATCATCGCCGCCGCCGGGCCCGAGTTCGCCGGCGCGGTGCGGTCGCACCGCGTGGGCGCGCTGCCTACGCTGCGCTATCCCGGCCAGGAAGGCACGGAGAACCGCGGCAACCTGTACAAGTTCAAGGTCTGGATAACCAGCGCCGGCCTTACCACCGAGCTGCCCGAGGCGCAAACCTTCGCCAGGACGCCCAGCGCCTACGACGATACGCGCTACTTCGGGCTGGAGCGCCTGTCCTTCATGAGCGGCCTCAGCATGCCGCCCAACGCCATAACCGTGGACGGCGCCTATGTCTACCACGCCTTCTCGGGCCGCGCTGACGGCGCCAACGCCGGCTTCGGCCTGCGCAAGTACAATACGGGCCAGTACCTGGAGTGGACCAAGTTCTTCAACCACAGGGACGACCGCTCCTACCAGGTAGGGACCTCTACCAGGGACGCCGCCGGCAACTTCTACATAGTCGGCACCCAGTACCCGTATAACAACATCGTTACCGGCCCCGAGATCATGGTGGCCGGCAAGGACAGCTGGATAGCCAAGCTGAACCCGGCCGGCGACCTGGTCTGGTCTTACGCTTACGATGTCTCGGGCCTCGGCACCATGGACGAGCTCTACGGCGCGGCCGTGGAGGGGGATTACCTCTACGTGGCCGGCGCGTCTTCAACTTCCGCCAACGGCATGGCCGTCCTGGCCATGAAGTACGACCTCAGGCCGTCTACCGGTCCCTCTCAGGTGTGGTCTTACACCCTGAACGGCTCCGTCCTGGGCGACGACTTCGGCTACGGCGTGGCCGTGGGAACCGGCGCGGTCTACTTCTCCGGCACCCTGCAGAATGCCACTAAGGACGCCATCGTTATAGCGCTCAATAAAACCGACGGCTCTTTGGCCGGCGCCCCCATACAGTTAAATGACCCCGCCCTGAATGAAGAGGCTTACGCCCTGGCTATAACTACCACTACCCCGCCTTACCTGTACCTGGGCGGCTCCGTGGGCGGCTTGGGCGGCAGCGCGTACGAGGACGGAGCGCTGTTCAAGTACACCCTGGCCGGGGTCCATGAATGGACCCAGACTTTTGACGGCAAGGATGGCCTTAACGACGAGTTCTACGCCCTGGAAGCCAACGGCTCCGGAGTGATCGTGGCCGGTTACACGCAGACAGGCCCCGAGGGCAAAAACAGCATCTTCCGCAAATACACCCACGAAGGCCAGGTGGCCTGGACCCGCGGCTTCAACCTGGTGGACGACGGCGATCCCTATACCACCAATCCCGGCGACGACGAGGTCTATGGCCTGGCGCTGGGCGGCGACGGGCGCGTGTACGCGGCCGTGGCGCTGTGGGGGAATAACCCCGGCTTCTACTACTTCCCCGAGCCCAACTTCGGAGTGACCGCCCAGCCCGGCTACGTGCCGAGCTCGGTGCGGCTGCAGTGGATGAGCCGCATGAACCTGCAGGCGGGTTCCGCCTTCCTCGTGCAGTACTCCACCTTCAGCGGCGTGGCCTGGAGCTCCGCCGCCGCTCAGGTGCGCCTGGTGACCGACTACGACATCTACGAAGGCATGAGCGTGGACCGCTCCGTGTTCGGCCTGAATACCGGCCGCGACATGGCCGGGACGCCGCTGGGCCCGCTGTATTACTTCAAGATCTGGGCCGAGCCTTACATGCAGGCGCTGATCGCGTCTGCGCCGCCCGCCGGCGGCGCTGCCCCTGCGCCTGTAAAGGCCGGGGCCTTGCCCGCCGAGCTGGTTTCCGACGTGCCCGCTGCGGCCCGCGCGGCCGACGGCTGGGCCTTTGAGACCATGGCCATGTACCCCAACGAGGCCAAGCTCTTCGTTATGGGTACCGGTCAGCAGTTCTCCGGGGAGAAGGAATTCCCCGGCATAGCCCGCGACGGCCTGGGCAATATCTACACGCTGGCCAACACCGACTGGAACGGCAGCGGCGGCTTCGCGCTGAAGAAGTTCAACTCCGCCTTCATGCCGCTGCTGACCAGGTATTACTCGCCCGGCGAATGGTACCAGGTGAAAGCCAACAGGATGGCCGTGGACGCTTCCGGCCTGTACCTGACCGGCTACGAATGGAACACTTCCGGCTCCACCGGCAAAGACCTGTTCGTCATGAAGGTTGACGCCGACGGCGTGGCCTGGAAGTCTACCTTCAACCTGGCGGACGGCGACGACGTTGGCTACGGCGTAGCGCTCGACCGCTTTAATAACGTCTATGTGGCCGGCGCCGCTTTTAACGGCACCAGCAGCGACGCCCTTGTGGCCAAGTTCAGCCCCGCCGGCGTGCTGCTGTCTACCGTCACTTACGACGGTTCCGCCGGCGGCGCCGACGCCGCCTACGGCATAGCCGTGGAAGGGCTCAATGTTTACGCGGCCGGAACCTCTGAGGAGACGGGCAAGGCCTCGCAGCTCTGGGCCGGCCGCTTCCTGTCCTTAGGCCTCTCCCAGATCTCCGTCATCAACGACGGTCTGGACGATGCCGGGGCTTACTCCGAGTCCGCCTATGACGTGGCCGTGGACAGCCTGGGCTACGTTTATATCGCCGGCCAGACCTATGATGGCGAGGGGTCGGTGGACGCCATACTCTACAAGAGCTCCGCCAACTTCGTCGCCGCCTGGGCCGAGCCCGCGGAATACGGCAGCCAGGCCAACGGCGTGGACGCCGCGCACGGCATAGCCATAGGCCCCGCCGGGTCGGTCTACCTGGCCGGCTACAGCGAGCGCTACGACATCAACCAGGACAAGAACCTGTGGCTGCGCCGCTACGCGCCCGACGGCACGCAGCTGGGCGAGCAGGAGTTCCACGCCAACGCCATAACGGGGCCCAATATCTACGACTACGGCCCCAGCGCGGACGAAGGTTACTCCATGGTGGTGGACCCCGCCGGCTATATCTCGGTGAGCGGCAGGTTCTCCGGCCTGAGCGGCGTTTACCGCTACAAGCAGGTAAGCACCCTGGTCGTTAACCCGAGGCTGACGGTCAACGTGTCCAGCGCCGCGGCCGGCACGCCCTTCCCGGGCGTGGCCGTGACGCTGATCCCGTTCTCCGCCACCGGAGGCATAGACGTGCTGGGCTCTTCCTCCTCGGTAACTAACGCGGCCGGCACGGTGTCCTTCCAGGTGCCCGCGGGCAAGCAGTACTTCATCGCGCTGGACAAGCAGGGGTATAACCCCAGCATCAAGGACCAGCAGATGGACCCGTACGGCAACTTCTTCGTGCAGCTCAACGCCGACGTTACGAAGAACTATACGCTGTCGCCGCGGCCCGCCGCGACCCCGTACTACCCGGTGACCGTGATGGTCTCTTCCGCCGCCCAGAACGACTACCTGGTGGCCGAGGTCTTCTTCACGCAGACCGGCGAAAAGGCCGCCTATGGCATAGGCCGGGTGCCCGCCGGGGTTACCGCCACCACGATGACGATAACCAACCTGCCGCCCGCCGCGGCCGGGGCCTACACGCTGGGCATAACCATACCCAACCGCGGCCTGGCCAAGAGCGCGGTCATGAGCTATGTGTTCCCGGCCACCGCCACCTACAGCGTCAGCATGTCCACCCTGGCCGGCGCCGTGGCCACCACCGGCGGCTTCGACGTGGGAGCTTCCACCACCCCGCCGTCCGTAGAGGGCGTGGTCAAGAACTTCCGCACCTGGGCGCCCATCGAGCAGGTCCGCGTCAGGCTGTACAACCGCCAGGAGCCCTGCTCCGGCGGCATGTGCGAGTACAACTCGTTCGAGACGCTTACGGACGTGAACGGCAAGTTCTCGTTCTATAACGTGACCAGCACCGCCGCGGTGTACAACATCATCGCGCAGAAGGCGGGCTACAAGCGCGCCGGCTTCGCCGACGTGAGCGTCACCACGGCCAGCGTCCAGACCGCGTACCGCGAGTTCCAGCTGCAGGAAGCCACCTACACGCTGCGCGGCTACATCCGCTACCGCGACGTGCCGGTGCCCAACGCCGAGGTTATGGTGTGGGGCGACTACGACTGGTACGGCGGCTCGGACAGCTATAAGAACGGCTACGGCATGGATACCGACGCCAGGACCAGGACGGCGGCCGACGGCTCGTTCGTGTTCAGCACCGCCACCGCCAATGGCCTGCCGGACGGCCAGGTGCGCATGAACGCGGCCTTCTTCGGCAACTGGATGGACCTCAACGAGGGCAATACCAAGGACTTCACCCAGCGCGACGCCGACGACGTGCGCATAGTCATCTCGAGCGCGGGCGCCACCGGCGTCCCGAACTCCAACTGCGCGAAGGGCCGCGCCTGGAAGCTGAACGCCCAGACGGGCGCCTGCCAGAGCCTGGCCTCGGGAGAGATCAGCTTCAACATCATGCCCCCGTCGCAGAACGACTACGCCGTCATGAGCGGCTCGGTGACCTTCGTCACCTCGTTCACCGTGACCACGGCCAACCCGCTGATCATCAGCACCATGGCGCCTATCACCGTGATGGCGCAGCAGGAGTGCAGCGGCGACTGCAGCGGCAACATGTCCATGGGCTTCGCCGTCATCAGCGGGACCTACACCGTGAATTACGCCACGTACAGCATCACGCTGTCCACCGGCGTGAGCTACTACACGCGCGTCACCTCCAACGAATGGGGCGAAGTCAGCTCGTTCAAAGACAGGGCCGACTTCCGTTCCACCATGACCACCTCGGTCAGGATGAACTTCGTGGTGACCAAGGCCGGCAGGCTGACCGGCGTGGTGAAGATGCCCGACGGCTCCAACTACAAGCCCAACTACACCCAGGACCAGGCGCTCTACCACCGCATGGACATCAACGTAAGCGGCCAGAACGTCAGCGTAAGCGAGGGCTGGAACGTCGACGACTACGGCGCCTTCGAGTTCCCGAACCTGGCGCCCGGCCTGTATACCATCACCATGCGCCCGCAGGGCCAGGGTTTCCGCTGGGCGGCCCCGGTCGTGAGGGACATAGCGGTGGTGGCCGGCAAGACCACGCAGGTTACGCTGAAGCTGGAGAACGGCCTGTACGTGCAGCCGCAGATCATAGGCCTGCCGGACATCTCCACGCCCACCTGGCATTACGTGATGCTCCCCGTGCCCACCGGCACCGAAATGAACCAGACCAAGATCACCGATATGTTCTTCGGGGAGGATATCTTCGCCTTCGACTACAGCACGACCACGCAGACCTGGGACAAGAAGATCATGCAGGTGGGCCAGTACGACTTCTACCTGATGATGGTCGCCCGCTACTCGCCGGAAGGCGGCGGCAGCGATCCGATCAGCTTCGACCAGTTCAGCAACTTCATCGGCAAGGTGAAGGCCTACAACGTGCAGCGCAACGACTCTACGCCCAACCTGGGCACCGAGTTCCAGCCGCTGCCGGTCAACGTGCTGGGCTCGCTGGGCCAGGACACGTTCGAAGGTACCATAGCCGGCGAGCGGCTCTATACCGACGCCGACCTGGACCGCATCTTCTCCAACATGGAAGAGCTGTTCCCCGTGATCCCCTCCGTGATGATCTACGACGCGGCGGGCGACCTGCGCGGCTATACCGCCGGCATGCCCTCCGAGGGGGACTTCCCCGCGTTCTGGGCCGCCCTCGGCCTGAAAGACAAGGTCCAGATGCGGGACTACTTCGAGGCTAACCTGGGCAGGTTCATGGTGCCCGGCCTGCCGCCCGGGCGCTACACGGTGGTCTTCAACAACCCCAACTACCCGCCCGTGGCCAAGGAGATAGACATCCCGCTGGCCGCCGCCTATCCGTTCGACTTCGACGAGCAGAACATACGCGTCGGGACGGTGCACGGCACGGTCAGGAGCACGGCGCCTGTTTCCGGGGCTTACCCCGCGCTGGACAACGCCGTGGTCTACCTCAGGCACAAGACCGTGGAGAAGTTCACCGAGACGGCCGCCGACGGCTCGTTCAGGTTCGAGAACCTGCCCGCCGGCATCTACCGGCTGGAGGTCACGCGCGAAGGCTTCGTGAAAGCCGGCGAGAAGACCTCGCTGGCCGGCGACGACTCGTCGCGCCTGGACTTCTACCTGACCCCGTCGCAGACCAGCATGACGGGCAAGGTGTACCTCGGCAAGTTCCCGGCGCCGCTGACCAAGTCCGGAGTGAAGGTGGTCGCCTACGACGAAACCTTCAACGTGGAACACCCGACCGAGTACCTGCCGAAGATCGAGGCCACCACCAACGACTCCGGCGAATACGAACTGCCGGGCGTGGTGCCGGGGCATAACTACAAGGTCACCGCCTTCTTCGGCGGCAAGCAGCCGGCCATGCTGGACGTCTCCAGCGAGACCGTGACCGAGGGCGTCACCTACCTGCCCGACATCGTGCTGCGCGACGTGCCGCCGCAGATAGTGGTAAAGGTGCGCCGGTCGCCGGACTCCGTCAATAAGGCGGACGTGACCATCAAGTCGCCCAAGGCGCTGGTGACCACGCCGGTCTGCAAGGTGAACCCCGGCGAGGTGTATGTAACTACCTCCGCGGTCAGCCTCGCGCTGGTGCCGGGCCCGAACAATACGTACCAGGGCCAGTTCATCATCTCGATGCACCAGCCTTTCTACAACGTCTACGTCGCGGCCGGCGACGGCTCGAACAGGATGGAGAAATCCGTCACGTTCAGCCCGAACAACCAGGCCAAGACCGAGCAGTACATCCAGGACGAGGCCATACAGGGCGGCGAGGTGCAGATGGACAAGGAGTCGGAGGAGTATTCCGGCATAGAGCTGGATACCGGCGGCCTGGCCTACTCCACCTACAGCGCCACGGCCAGCTCCGACTTCGGCAACCTGGTGGGCGGCTTCTTCAGCGCCCTGCCTTCGGTGCGCACCGTCAAGACGGCCAAGGGCGACCTCAGCCTGACGCAGGCCATAACCGACCTGATGGCTTCGGAGATCTATAACATGGAGCTCCAGAACGCCTCGGCCAACAAGGCCTTCACGCTGACGCTGAAGTACGACAAGGACAAGGCGGTGGACAACGCCAACCTGCGCATCTACCAGTACGACGAAACCACCGACAGCTGGAACGAGGTGCCGGGCAACTACACCACCGACCCGATGCTGGGCGTGCTCTCCGTGGGCGTGGCCAGCCTGTCCAACGCCAGCGCCGGCGCCAGCGCGGCCTCCACTCCGCTCGGGCGCAAGCGCATGGGCATGAGCGCCGTGGTCAACGGCCGCTATGTGCCTTCCGCGACCAGCTCGTCCTCGAGCGGGCGCTTCGCGGTGTTCACGGCGCGGCCGGCGCCCAGCGTGCCTTACGCCTCCGCGGACTACGAAGTGGCGAACCTGCCGAATCCGTTCAACCTGAAGGACAAGACCGTGACCAATATCGAGGGCACGGCCGCCTTCAGCGGGGCCAACTCGTACACCACGCGCGGCACGCTGATAAAGTACCACCTGCCGACCGGCAAGTCGGGCAGCGTGAAGTTCGTGATCTACAACCTGGCCGGCGAGAAGGTGCGCACCATCAGCGACGGCGTGCGCGCCGGCGGCCAGATGTACTACTCGGAGTGGGACGGCAAGAACGACACCAACCAGGACGTGGCCTCGGGCGTCTACTTCATGCTGACCTACGTGGGCGGCGAGAAGCTGGGCACCAAGGCCCACAAGCTGGCGGTAATAAAGTAAAGGGAAACCGGGCCATGGCCGCGAGCCATGGCCCGGGTAAACCCCGCGGATTTAAGGTCAGCGTTCGGATACCAGAGGTAACTTTATGAGAAAAGCAATTTTAACTCTACTGCTCGGGGCCCTGCCGGCGGCGGCCTACGCCTCCGGAGCGGGCACCACGGCGGCGCCTTTCCTGAAGGCGGCCATGAGCCCGCGGGCCGTGGCCATGGGCGGGGCTTTCAGCGCCCTGGCCGACGACTCGGGCGCGGTCTTCGTGAACCCGGCCGGCCTGGTGCAGTTCGACGCGCAGGAAGCGGCGCTGGACTTCAGCACCTACCTGCAGGACGCCAAGATGGGGAACATCTCCTTCGCCGGGAACATGAAGGACAAGCGCATCGGCCTCGGCGTGACCTTTATGACGGTGGACGGCATAGAGCGCCGCGGCCTGGCCGATACCACGGGCGTCATCCCGCAGAGCGGCAGCTTCGAGTCCAGCGACATGGCCGTCACCCTGGCTTTCGCCAAGAAGGACTTCTCGCCCGAGCTGCTGCCCAACCTCGACGGCGGCTTCGCCTTCAAGTTCATCCGCTCTTCCATCGACGACGAGAGCGCCTTCGCCGTGGCCGTGGACGCGGGCGCCATCTACAAGGCCTCCGACAAGATCAAGTTCTCGCTGGTCCTGCAGAACCTGGGCACCAAGATGACGTTCGTCGACGAGTCGGACCCGCTGCCCATCAACCTGCGGGCCGGCGGCCTTTACGCCGTCTCCGACCGCCTGAAGGTGGTGGCCGAGATGAACGGCTACTTCCAGGACGAGAAATTCTACCCGTCCATGGGCGCCGAGTACTGGTTCCGCGACGCGCTGGCGCTGCGCGGCGGCTACAAGTTCGGCTACGACACCTCCAACCTGGGCGCGGAGGTGGGCCTCAGCCTCGGGTTCGGCGTGAAGGTGCAGGGGCTCGGCGTGGATTACGCCTTCCTGCCTTTCGGCGACCTCGGCAACATACACCGCTTCGGCGTCTGGATGCAGTTCTAATCTTAGCCCCGGAATGAAAAAGAGCCGCTCTGAGAGCGGCTCTTTTTTTGCGCCCGGCGGCGCCTATCTTATGAAATCCTCGTTCGGCCAGTCGCCGGGAGTGCCCTGCACCGAGGCCAGGCGGGGATCCTCGTTGGAGGCCGACCGCATCTTCTGGAAGGATTCTTTCAGCTCCGTCAGCGAGACGTCCGATTTCTTTATCTTCATCAGCACCAGCCAGCCCGCCCCGCCGGTGGCCAGCGCTACCGGCAGCACGTAGATCCAGGCGTGGGCGTTGAGCTGGAAGATGAGCACCGCGCAGAGGAAGGTCCAGAAAGAGACGGCGGCGCTCATGCCCGTCAGCACGTAGCCCACTATGATATTATGCTCCTCGCTGCGGGAGAGGGAGAGTATGATGGCCAGCAGCGCTATGTTGATCAGCGTGAGGTACAGGGCGCGCGTCACCCAGTTCTTCCAGCGGTGCTTGGAGATGAGGACCGTGCCGTAATAGGGGTGGTTGACTATTTCCGCGTCCTCGTAAGTGGTCTCGGCCATGGACTGCTTCACTTTCTTCGACTGTTCCGCGCCCGGGTCGTAGTCGAAGGACTGCTCTTCGGGGCGCGACCCCATCTGCGCCGCCGCCGGGGCGGGGCACAGGGCGGGCGCCAGGGCCAGCGCGGCCAGGAGCAGGAGTTTATTCACCGTCATCGTCCATCTCCGGCACGGCCATCGAGGGCCCCTGTTCGAGGCGGTAGTACTGGGTGTTGCCTATCCGCAGCTTGGAGGGGGTGTACTGCACCTCGCGGAGCTTGCGGCGCTCTCCCTCGGGGGTGAGGTTGGTGTTGATCGTGATGTTCTGGCGCACGGTTATGCGGTCGGTGAAATGCCAGTAGGAGGAGACGAAGCCGCCTATGCAGCAGGCTATGATCACCCCGCCCAGGAAGTAATTTTCCCTGTCCTTGCGTATCCAGAACCTGCGGTCGCTCACTTTATCTCCTCGGGGGTCAGACGAATTCTCGAAAAACGGCGTTGGAAACGTAGAGCCGGTCTTCCCTGATGCGCAGCCGGCCGCCCGTTCTCTCAACCAGGCCGGCCGCCAGCAGGCGGCCTATCTCCTGTCCAAATTCTATAAATATATCCTCCGGCAGTTCAATTCCGGCGGTTTTGCGCAGCCCCAGCATTATTTTTTCGGCCCTCTTCGCGCGCCCTTCCAGTTTTTCGCGGTATTGCTCCGGCACAGGCCGGCCGGACAGCGCCGCCTCTGTATAGTCTTCCATGGAGGCGGTGTTGGCCCTGCGCTCGCCGTCCAGGTAGGAGGCCGCCCCGGAGCCCAGGCCCAGGTACTCGCCCTGCTCCCAGTAGTTCAAATTGTGCCGGGCTTCCCTGCCGGGCCTGGCGAAGTTGGAGATCTCATAGCGCCGCAGCCCCGCCGCCGCCAGCCTGGCGGCCGCGGCCTCGTACATGCCGGCGGCGGCCTCCGGCTCCTCTTTCACGCCGGCGGCGTGGAAGGGGGTGCCCTCGTGTACTTCCAGCGCGTAAAGGGAGACATGCTCCGGCTCCAGCCCCAGCAGCCAGTCCAGCGACTCATCGAAATCTTTCTGCGACTGTTCCGGCAGGCCGCACATCAGGTCGGCGCTGATATTGCCGAACCCGGCCGCCCGCAGGTTCTTGAAGGCCCTGAGGAAATCCCCCGGCATGGCTATCCGGCCCAGCCGCTTTAGCAGCCGGTCCTGCGCGGCCTGCAGGCCCAGGCTGATCCGGCTGATGCCGGCCTCCTTCAGCAGGGCGGCCTTCTCTGCGTCGAGGCTTTCCGGGTTGGCCTCGAAGGTGCTCTCGGCCAGGCCCGCCGCGGGGCCGGTAAGCTTCTCTAGCGTCGTGAAAAGCGCCCCGAGCTGCGCCGGGGAGAGCAGGCTGGGCGTGCCGCCGCCCACATAGAGCGTTTTAAAAGTCCCTCGCAGCCCCTGGTACAGCGCGGCCTCGGCGTCCAGGGCTTTCAGATAACCGTCGATAAGGCCTTCGCGCCCCGCGGAGGAGGGGAAATCGCAGTAGCCGCACCGGGCCCTGCAGAAAGGTATATGTATATACAGGCCGCGCATAAGTATGACCGCCGAAAAAGAAAGGGCGGCCGGGCCGCCCTTTCAGCCGGAATTGCCCGGTACTAGTTCTGCGTCTTCTTCATGAACAGGTTGATCATGTCTATCGGTATCGGGAAGATGGTGGTCGAATTCCTCTCCGTGGCGATCTCGGTGAGCGTCTGCAGGTAGCGCAGCTGTATGGCCGCCGGCTGGCTGCCGATGATGGCGGCGGCGTCGGCCAGCTTCTGCGAGGCCTGGAATTCGCCTTCCGCGTGGATGATCTTGGCGCGGCGCTCGCGCTCGGCCTCGGCCTGGCGGGCGATGGCGCGCTGCATCTCCTGCGGCAGGTCCACGTTCTTCACCTCGACGCTGGATACCTTGATGCCCCAGGGCTCGGTGTGCTGGTCGAGGATCTCCTGCAGGTTCTTGTTGATCTTGTCGCGCTGGGCGAGCAGGTCGTCGAGCTCCTGCTGGCCGAGCACGCTGCGCAGCGTGGTCTGGGCGAGCTGGGAGGTCGCGTACATGAAGTTCTCGACGTTGAGAATGGCGGACTGCGGGTTCACGACGCGGAAGTAGACCACGGCGTTTACCTTCACGGAGATGTTGTCGCGCGTGATGATGTCCTGCGGCGGCACGTCCATGACGACGACGCGGGTGCTGATGCGGAACATCTGCTGCACGCCGGGGATCAGGATGATCAGCCCGGGGCCTTTCACTCCGGTGAAGCGGCCCAGCGTCAGCGTGACGCCGCGCTCGTATTCGTTGAGCACCTTGATGCTGGCGAACAGTATTACTATGACGATTATTATTAAGGGCGCTAAAGCCATTGAGAACCTCCGATTAACCCGTTTTTGTCCTGCTTGGGAAAGTCTACAAAAGATAAGGCCCCGAGGCAACGGCGCCGGGCGGCGGCCTTATCCGTCGTAAAATATAGTATTATATTGGCGAGGTCTTTAAGCTTTATGAGCAAGAGAAGGTTAGCCCGGGAAAATTGCCTGCAGTCCCTCTACAGTTCCGACATCGCCGGGCTGGAGACGGCCTCCGTGCTGGCCAGCTTCCAGATGGAGGAGTTCTCCCTGGAGGAAAAAGTTTTCGATTTCTACAAGTCCCTCTACCTCTCCACGGTGGACAACCGCCAGAAGATAGACGAGATAATCCGCAAGACCAGCCGCAACTGGGAGATGGAGCGTATGCCGGCAATCGACCGCTCCATCCTGCGCATGGCGGTCTGCGAGATGATGATCCTTTCCTCCGCCCCGGTGGCCGTCATCATAGACGAAGCCATAGAGCTGGCCAAGAAATACTCCACCGAAAAATCGGGCAAGTTCGTCAACGGCGTGCTCGACAGCATAGCCAGGCAAAACAACCTTGTAAAATGACCCCCTCCCCTAAAGAGGAGCTAGAGGCGCTCAGGGCCGAGATCAGGCGGCACGAGCGCCTTTATTACGGCAATGACGCCCCGGAGATATCCGACGGCGAGTTTGACGCGCTGATGAACCGCCTCAAGGCGCTGGAGGCCGCCCACCCGGAGCTGGCCTCGGAAGACTCGCCCACCCGCCGCGTGGGCGGGGAGCGCTCCAATACCTTCGCGCCCGTGCCGCACCGCATCCCCATGCTCTCGCTCGACAACTGCTACTCTCCGGAGGAGTTCCTGGAGTGGCACGCCCGCGTCAGGAAGGGCCTGAAGGACGAACCCTTCGAGATGATCGTGGAGGCCAAGATCGACGGCCTCTCCTGCTCGATAGAGTACGAGAAGGGCAAGCTGGCCCGGGCCTCCACCCGCGGCGACGGCGAGACGGGCGAGGATGTGACCTTGAACGTGCGCACCATCCGCTCGGTTCCGCTCAGGCTGGACCTCTCCAGGCCGCCGGCCGTCTTCGAGGCCCGCGGCGAGGTCTACATGGACAAGAAGGATTTCGAGCTGCTGCGCGAGGGCGCCCTGGCCGCCGGCGAGGAACCTTTCGTAAACCCGCGCAACGCCGCGGCCGGCTCGCTGCGCCAGAAGGACCCCGGGGTCACCGCAGCCCGCCGCCTGCGGTTCATCGTCCATTCCTACGGCTACCTGGAAGGCCTGGCGGAGCCCGTCTCCCACTGGGAGTACCTCAACATCTGCCGCGGGCTCGGCTACAATATCTCCACGCTGGGCAACCGGCCCTGCCGCACGGCCGAAGAAGTGCTGGCCCTTTACGCCGAATACGCCGAAAAGCGGTTCTCCCTGCCCTACGAGATAGACGGCCTGGTGATCAAGGTGGACTCCTTCCGCCAGCGCAGCGTCCTCGGCTTCACCTCCAAGAGCCCGCGCTGGGCCATAGCCTTCAAGTACCCGGCCCAGCAGGCCACCACCACCGTGAAGGCGGTCTCCTTTTCCGTCGGGCGCACGGGCGCCATCACGCCGGTGGCGGAGCTGGAGCCCGTGAAATGCGGCGGCGTCACCATCTCCAGCGCCACGCTGCACAATTTCGACGAGATAGCCCGCCTCGGCCTGAAGGTAGGGGACAAGGTGGTCATAGAGCGCGCCGGCGAGGTCATCCCCAAGGTGGTCAAGGTGGCGGGGGGGGCGCGCAGCGGCGCGGAAACAGAAATAGAGCCCCCGAAGGCCTGCCCCTCCTGCGGCGGTGAGCTCTTCAGGGACGAGGAGGAGGTGGCCCTGCGCTGCGTCAACCCTTCCTGCCCGGTGCAGTTCAAGCGCGCGCTGCTGCACTTCGCCTCCCGCGACGCCATGAACATAGAAGGCTTCGGCGTCTCTTCCGTCGAGCAGCTGGCGGACAAAGGGCTCGTGAAGGGCTTTCCGGACATCTACCGCCTGAAAAAAGAAGACCTGCTCGGCCTGGAACTTTTCAAGGATAAAAAAGCGGACAACCTGCTGGCGCAGATCCGCAAGAGCAAGGAGCAGCCGCTCTCCCGCCTGATCTACGCGCTGGGCATCCGCCACATCGGCGAGAAGAACGCCCGCACGCTGGCGCAGCATTTCAGGACCATGGAGGCCTTCATGGCCGCCGGCCCGGAAGAGCTGGCGCGAATCGGCGACATCGGCCCGGTGATAGCCGAGGCCGTGGCTGAATTTTTCAAGTCAGAGGCCACCCGCGCCATGGTGAAGGAACTGGGCGCCCTGGGGCTGCGCCAGGACGAGCCTGAGCGCAAGGCGGGCGGCGCGCTGGAAGGCAAGACCTTCGTCTTTACCGGCGAGCTCAAAGCCCTGACCCGCGGCGAAGCGCAGGAGAAAGTCCGCTCGCTGGGGGGTAAGGAATCCTCCGGCGTTTCGGCCAAGACCTCCTACGTGGTGGCCGGCTCGGACCCGGGTTCCAAGTATGAAAAAGCGAAAAAGCTCGGCGTAACCATACTTACCGAAGAAGAATTTCTTAAACTCGTAAGCTGACGCCCGGCCGCCCTCTCCGGGCGCCGGCAAGGGGAAAACCATGACACGCTGCCTGACGCTGGCCCTGCTGCTCGCCGCCTCCTCAACCGCCATTGCGGCTGAACAGTCTTACCTCGCCGGAGTTCCGCCTAAAACGGCCAAGCTCAACGAGGTGGTAAGCTTCAAGCCTGCCGGGGATTGGCATTTCAACCTTAACGCGCCGCAGGATTGCGGTTCCGGCCCGGCCCTTGACGTAAAGCCGCTCGCCCTTAAATGCCAGTTCTCCTCCGGAGGGGAGCAGCTGGTGCTGCTGAATATCTGCGACAAGAGCGGCAAAACCTGCGTTACCGAGGAATTCACGGTAAAGGTGCAGGGGCGCCCGGCCGCCAAACGAGCTCTGCCCGCGGAGGCTGCGTCGGGCCCCGGCCTGGAGGGCTTCCTGCTCAACGCGCCGGCGGCGGCGCTGGCGCAGGCGAAAAAAGAGAAGAAGCTGCTGTTCATCGATTTTTTCGGCAAGTGGTGCCCGCCCTGCCGCCTGATGGAGGACACTGTTCTGGAGAAGCCGGAGTTTCTGGAGGCCAGCTCAGGTATGGTGCGCGTCGGCCTGGATATAGACCTGCCGCTGGCGCGGGAATGGCTGGCGCATTTCAAGGTGCGCAGCTATCCCACCTACCTGGTGGCCGATACCCAACTGCGGGAGATAGGCCGCCAGGCCGGCTCGCAGGACCTGCTGCCTTTCGTGACCTGGGTTAAGAAACAGCAGTCCTGGAAGTCTTCTCCGCTGGCCGCCGCCAAGGCTTCCGCCTCCTCTCTCGACGAGGCCGGCCGGCTGCGGGTGGCGGAAGCTTATCTCTCGGAGGAGAAGTGGGCAGAGGCCGCCGCGCTGCTGAAAGGGATCCCTTCCAGGTACGCCGCCTATCTGGCCGCCTACGCGGAATTCAAAAAGCGGGCGGCGGCGGGGGAGAAAGACCTGGCCTCCCTTTACAAGGGCCTTATCGAGCGTTTCGACGGGCGCGACGGGCAGGACGCCATGGGCTCGGTGCCGGACTGGGTAGCCGAACTGCACAAACTGGACCCTGACGCGGCCAAGCCCTATCTGGACGATCTCGACGGGCTGGCTGCGCGCCTTGCAGCTTCAAAGGAGGCCGCCGCCGAGGGCGTTGCCGGGCCGTCCATTCCCCTGACGCTGGCCTACGCCCTGCATAAAGCCGGCTTGGGCGAGCGGGCCAAAGAGTATTTTCTTAAAACAGCGGCGGCTTACGGGGCGCTCGCTGAAGGAGCCGGCAGCCCGGAGCGGGCCAAAGGCCTGCGCATGATGCAGTGCCGCTACCTGGGCCAGGTGGAAAAGTACGAGGAGATGGCCGCTATCTACGCCGGGCTCGTGGAGAAATTTCCGTCGGAATACGCCTTCCACCGCAGCTACGCTTCCGTTCTCCTGAAGCTTGGGAAACACCAGGAAGCCCTGAACGAGGCCGTGCTGGCCGCCGGCCTTTCCTACGGCGACATCCGCCTGCAGATCCTGCGCCTCAAGGCCGAAATAGAATTGGCGCGCAAGGACAAGGCCGCCGCCGTCAAGACTTTGCGGGAGGCGCTGGCCGAGGCCGATCTGCCCAAGGACCGGACGCTCGGCACCCACGGCGCCTACAGGGGCCTGAAGGATTACCTGGCGAAGGTGGAAGCCTCCAACTGAGCCCGCCATGGACAAGACGGCCTATATCAGCGTTTACGATAAAACCGGCGTGGAAGAGTTCGCGCGCGGTCTGGAGGAGCTCGGCTTCGGGATCTACGCCTCCGGTTCCACCTATAAACTGCTGAAAGAAGCGGGGGTGGACGCCGAGGAGGTGCGCTATTCGCCGCCGGTGCCGTCCGCCGTGCTGAAGGCGCTGTCGGGGCGCTTCCCGGCGGTCAGCGAAAATGGCGTGGAGCTGCCGCGCTTCTACGTGGTGGCGGCCAACCTCTACCCCATAGCCAGCATCGTGGGCCAGGAGGAGTTCGCCATAGAGGAACTTTCCAATTACCTGGACCAGTCCAATTCCGCCGTGCTGCGCGCCGCCGCGCGCGATTTTACCAGCGTCATCACCGTCGCCAGCCCCGTGGACTACGGGCCCGTGCTGCGCGCGCTGAAAGAGGCCGGCGGGCTGGAGCCGGAGATCAAGCGGCAGCTGGCCGCTAAAGCCTGGCAGTGCCTGGCCGCCTACGACGCCACCGTGGCCCAGTATCTCTCCGAGACCGGCAGCCTGCTGGGCGACGAGGTGGTGCTAAGCCTGCGCAAGGTGGCCGACCTGGACTACGGCGAGAACCGGCACCAGCGGGCGGCTTTCTACGCGCTGAGCGGGGCCCGCCCGCGCGGCCTCAACGCCGCCCGGATACTTTCGGGGCCGGGGCTGAATTTCAACCATTACCTGGACCTGGACACGGCTTTCGAGCTGGCCCTGGAATTCGAGGAGCCGGTCTGCATGATAGCCAAGCACGACAGGCCGGCCGGAGTCTGCGCGGCCGGCACGCAGGCCGAGAGCCTGCGCGGCGCTCTGCGGAGCGACCCCGCCGGCGCCGTGGGGGGCACGGCGGCGTTCAACCGGCAGGTGGAGGCTGATACGGCCTCCGCGCTGGCTGAAACTTTCATAGAGAGCGTCATCGCCCCGGGCTACAGCCCGGAGGCGCTGAAGATACTCAAGTCCAAGGAGGGCCTGCGCGCCGTGGCGCTGCCGGCGCCGGTGCTGTCGCCTTACGAGGTGAATCTGCGCTCGGTTTCCGGCGGGGTGCTTATAGAGGCCAAGGACAACCGGCTCTTTTCTTCCGAGCCCGCCTGCGTGACCAGGCGCAAGCCTTCCGAGGCTGAAATGCTTTCGCTGGCGCTGGCCTGGAAGACCGTGAAGTACGCCAAGACCTACGCCGTGGCGCTGGCCGAGGGCCGCGCCGTCGCCGCCATCAGCGCGGCGGAGAGCTCCACTTACGACGCGGTCAGGAGCGCGGCCTGGAAAATGCGCGACAAGCGCTCCATCCTGCCGGGCGCGGGCCCGCTGGTGATGGCCGCCGACGCGGCCCTGCCGCTGAAGACGCTGCAGGCGGCCCTGGCCGCCGGGATTACGGCCGTGATACAGCCGGGCGGCTGGCAGGACGACGAGGACTGCGTCGCCCTCTGCGACTCCCGCAACGTAGCCATGCTCTTCTCCGGCATCCGCCACTTCAGACACTGATTCCCACATCCTCCCGGCATGGCCCGGCTTGCCGCTCGCTCATAAGCGTGCGCGGCGGAAGAGGGCCTGCGGTCCTCCGCCGGCCTCGAACTCGCTCCGCACACAGTGCGTCGCTCAAACAATCTCGGCCGCCGCCCTAATGATAGGCGGTCCGCTACGGACCTTGGCCCTGCGCACTAAAATCGCTCACGGCAAGCCGGGCCATGCCGGCCGCCCTTATCAGTTATTGTGCCTGAACCTGACGGAGCCTAAATTGTTATAATTTTAATTATGGAAAACACGGCTCCCAAGACTAACTTCATACGCGAGATCATAGACAAGGACATGGAGACCGGCAAGTTCGACGGCCGCGTGCACACCCGCTTTCCACCGGAGCCCAACGGCTACCTGCACATCGGCCACGCCACCTCCATCATCCTCAATTCCGGCATCGCCGCCGCCTACAAGGGCAAGTTCAACCTGCGCTTCGACGACACCAACCCGGCCAAGGAAGAGCAGGAATACGTGGATTCCATCATAGAGGACGTGAAGTGGCTGGGCGGCGATTTCGAGGACAGGCTGTTCTTCGCCTCCGACTATTTCCAGCAGATGTACGACTGGGCCATGCAGCTGGTGAAGGCCGGCAAGGCCTTCGTCTGCGACCTGAACGCCGACCAGATCCGCGAGCACCGCGGCGCCCCCGGCACCCCCGGCAAGGATAGCCCGTTCCGCAACCGCTCCATAGAAGAGAACGCCGACCTTTTCGAGCGGATGAAGAAGGGGGAATTCCCCGACGGCAGCCGCACCCTGCGCGCCAAGATAGACATGGCGCACCCCAACATCAACATGCGCGACCCGGTGATGTACCGCATCCTGCACGCCGAGCACCACCGCCAGGGCAATAAATGGTGCATCTACCCGATGTACGACTGGGCCCACGGCCTGGAGGACTCCATCGAGGGCATCACCCATTCCATCTGCACGCTGGAGTTCGAGGATCACCGCCCGCTTTACGACTGGTACCTCGACCAGCTTGGCATCTACCACCCGCAGCAGATAGAGTTCGCCCGCCGCACGCTGGGCAACACCATCACCAGCAAGCGCAAGCTGCTGGAGCTGGTGAAGGAGGGTCACGTGGAAGGCTGGGACGACCCGCGCATGCCCACGGTCTCCGGCTACCGCCGCCGCGGCTATACGGCCAGCGCCCTGCGCGCTTTCTGCGACGAGATCGGCATCACCAAGGTGCCCGGCATCTCCGACATCTGGGTGCTGGAGAACGCCCTGCGCGGCGAGCTCAACAAGACCGCCCCGCGCGCCATGGCCGTGCTCAAGCCGCTCAAGGTGGTGCTGACCAATTACCCCGAGGGCCAGACCGAAGAAATGTGCGCGGCCAATAACCCCGAGGACGAGGCCGCCGGCACGCGCAAGGTCCCTTTTACGCGCGAGCTGTATATAGAGCAGGGTGATTTCATGGAAGTGCCGCCCAAGAAGTTCTTCCGCATGACGCCCGGCCAGGAAGTGCGCCTGCGCGCCGCCTACATCGTGAAGTGCGAGAGCGTGGTGAAGGACGCCGCCGGCAATATTTCCGAGGTGCATTGCACCTACGACCCCGCCACCAGGGGCGGCGACGCGCCCGACGGCCGCAAGATCAAGGGCACCATACACTGGGTCTCGGCCAAACACGCCGTGCCCGCGAAAGTGCGCCTCTACGACGCGCTGTTCACCAAGCGCAATCCCGAAGACGTGGAAGAGGGGCATGACTACAAAGAGAGCATTAACCCGGCTTCCCTTGAGGTAATCGAGAGGGCCATGCTGGAGCCGTCTCTCGCCCAGGCGGCCCCCGGCACGCGCTGCCAGTTCGAGCGGCTGGGTTATTTCTTCGCGGACCCGAAGGACTCCAGGCCCGGCGCGCCGGTGTTCAACCGCACCGTCACGCTGAAGGACACGTGGGCCAAGCTGGATCAAAAAGCCCCGCCGGTCAAATAAAGGCGGATAAACACATGAAACGCATAAAGAACGTGGTCCTGTTCTTCAATTCCAAGCGGCGCAAGGCCATCACCTACGCGGCGGCCATAGAGCGCCGGCTGCGCGCCGCCGGGGCCAGGGTGCAGAAGGTCTGCGTCAACGACGCGGCCTGCGAGCTCAAGTCCGCCGACGCGGCCGTGGCCGTGGGCGGCGACGGCACCGTGCTGTACGCCGCGCGCCACGTTATCGGCCGCGGCCTGCCGGTACTAGGCATCAACGCCGGCGGCCTGGGCTTCCTGAGCGGCATTGAACAGAAAGAGTTTTTGAAGAGCGTCGACGCCTTCCTGGCCGGCAAGTTTTTCAAGATAAAGCGCAGCCTGCTTTCAGTCAGCGTGCTGCGCGGCGGCAAGCCCGTGTTCGGCCCGCTGCCGGCCCTTAATGACTGCGTGATGCGCAACCCCGAGGCCCGCGCCTTCCAGCTGAAGGCCTCTTTCGGCGGCCGCTTCCTGTCCGATTATTTCGGCGACGGGCTGATAGTCTCCACGCCCAGCGGCTCCACGGCCTACAGCCTGGCCGCCTCGGGCCCGATAGTGATGCCGGACCTGGAGGTCTTCCTGCTCTCGCCCATCTGCCCGCACACGCTTACCCACAGGCCCATAGTGCTGTCCGCTTCGGAGGAGCTGCAGGTGGAGGTGCAGGCCGGGCGCTACGCCCCGCAGGTGCTGTCGCTCTCTATAGACGGCCAGGAGAATTTCGGCCTTGAGCCCGGAGACACGGTGCTGGTCAGGCGGCATCCCCGCAGCTTCGAGATGCTGGCCCCGGCGAGTTTCTCCTATTTCGATATCCTGCGCCGCAAGCTGAGCTGGGGAGAAAGGTGACCTGAGCCGTGCTGAAAAAACTTTCCATCAAAAACTTCGCCGTGATAGACCGGCTGGACCTGGAGCCGGGCCCGGGGCTTAATATTTTTACCGGGGAAACCGGGGCGGGCAAGTCCATCATAATTTCAGCGCTGGGCTTTTTGCTCGGCGAGCGCTCCGGTTCCGACATCCTGCGGCCCGGGGCGGAGACAGCCGAGGTGGAGGGGGAGTTCCTGGCCGAGAATCTGCCGCCGAAGCTGGCCGAGCGCTGGGGCGTGAAGGGCGGGCTGGTGAAAATACGCCGGCAGGCCGATCCCAGGGGCCGCACCCGCGCAGCCGTGAACGGCGCGGCCGCCGCGCTGGCGCAGCTGTCCGAGCTGGGCGGCTATTTGGTGGATTTCCACGGCCAGAACGAGCACCAGAGCCTGCTGAAGCCCGAGACGCAGCGCGACCTGCTGGACCGCTACGGCAAACTGGAGAAAGAGGCCAAGGGCGTGGAGGAGGCCTGGGCCGCCGCCCGCGCGCTGGAGGAAAGCCTCAACGCCGTCTCCATGTCTGAAGACGAGCGCGGCCGCCTGCTGGACCTCTACCGCTTCCAGCTGGGCGAGATCGAGTCCGCGAATTTGAAAGAGGGCGAGGAGGAGGAGCTGGAAGCCCTCTGGCCGCGCCTGAAGAATTCCGAGAAGCTCTTTACCCTCTCCGGCGACGCCCACGGCCTTGTCGACGACGCCGCCGGGAACGCCGAGAAGGCGGTGGAGAGATTAAAGTCCCTGGCCGCCATTGATCCCCAGGCCGAGCCCCTGGCCGCCAGGCTGGCTGCCGCCGCCATCGAGCTGCGCGACCTGTCGGGGGAACTGCGTGCCTACGGCAAGGGCGTGCACTCCGACCCCGGCGAGGTGGACCGCTGCCTGTCCCGGCTTGAGAAATTCAAGACCCTGAAGAAGAAATACGGCACCGATATCCCGGCCGTGCTGGCGAAGGCAGAGGAACTGCGCTTGAAGCTCAACGGCCTCGAGGACCTGACGCTGGACCGCTCCGAGCTGGAGAAGAAGTTGGCCGCCGCCAGGGCGAAGCTGGAGAAGCTGGCCCTGGCCCTGCACGACCGGCGCGAGGCCGCCGCTAAAAAACTTTCGGCCGAGATCCTGAAAGAGGCGCAGGGGCTGGGCTTCAAGGAAGTCCGCTTCGCCGTGGACGCCGCCTACGACGAGAACGCCATCTCCTCCTTCGGCGGCGACTCCGTGGAATACCTTTTTACCGCCAATCCCGGTTACCCGCTGCGCCCGCTGCGCTACACGGCCTCCGGCGGCGAGATGGCCCGCATCATGCTGGCGCTCAAGACGGCGCTGTCTAAAGCCGACCACATCGGGGTGCAGGTCTTCGACGAGGTGGACGCCGGCGTGGGCGCCGTCACGGGCCGGCTGGTGGGCGAGAAGCTGGCCCGCCTGGCGGCCGGCAAGCAGATCTTCTGCATCACCCACCTGCCGCAGGTGGCCGCCTTCGGCTCGGCGCATTTCTTCGTGGAGAAAGACGTCAGGGCCGGGGTGGCCGCAGCCGCGGTGCGCCGCCTCGACGAGCCCGCCCGCGAGGCGGAGATCGCCCGCATGCTGGGCGGCAAGAAGCAGTCGACCGACCTGGGCCTCAAGCACGCCCGCGAGCTGCTGGCTGAGTCCGGCAAGTAATTTATCCCCAACCGCAGACAAGGAACGACAACATGGAAGTCAGGACCAGATTCGCCCCCAGCCCGACGGGCTATATGCACATAGGCAACCTCAGGACCGCGCTGTACGCCTACCTCTACGCCCGCAAGAACAAGGGCGTCTTCATCCTGCGCATAGAGGATACCGACCAGGCCCGCCTGGTGGGGGACAGCGTGAAGGTGATCTACGAGAGCCTGGCCGTGACCGGCCTGGAGCACGACGAGGGGCCGGACAAGGGCGGCCCCGTGGGGCCCTATGTGCAGAGCGAGCGCTGCCCCATCTACCGCGAATACGCGGATAAACTGCTGGCCTCCGGCCGCGCCTACCGCTGTTTCTGCGAGAAGCATGAAAAGCAGGAGGAGCCCGACGAGGAGCAGGACGGACCGATACTCGGCTACGACGGGCGCTGCAGCCGCCTCAGCGAGGCGGAGGTGCGGGCGAACCTGGCCAAAGGCCTGCCTTTCGTGATCAGGCAGAAGATAGACCGCGAGGGCAGCACTACTTTCAAGGATTTCGTCTACGGGGACATCACCGTGGACCACAAGCAGCTCGACGACCAGATCCTGCTCAAGCGCGACGGCTTCCCGACGTACAATTTCGCCAACGTGGTGGACGACCATCTGATGGGCATCACGCACGTGATGCGCGGCTGCGAGTACATCTCGTCGACGCCCAAGTACCTGCTGCTCTACGGCGCCTTCGGCTGGAGCGCCCCGGAGCACATCCACCTGCCGCATATCATGGGCCCCAACGGCAAGAAGCTCTCCAAGCGCGAGGGCAGCGCGGCGCTGGCGGACCTGCTGGGCAAGGGCTTCCTGCCCGAGGCGATACTGAATTACATCGCGCTGCTGGGCTGGAACCCGGGCACCGAGCAGGAGTTCTTCACCAAGGCCGACCTTATCGAAAAATTCGACATAGCCCGCATCGGCAAGGCGCCGGCCATGTTCGACGAGACCAAGCTGGCCTGGCTGAACGCCCAGCACGTGAAGGCGCTGCCGCCGGCGAAGGCGCATGAGCTGTTCCTGAAGTTCTACCCCGAGGCTGTGGTTAAGGGCTTCGACGCCGTCAAACTGACCGGCTATATACAGGGCAAGGTGGAGAAGCTGGCCGACATTCCGGCGATGGTGGTTTTCCTGGCCAAGCTCGAAGAGCAGTATTCCGCGGAGCTTTTCGTCCACGCCAAGAACAAGACTACGCTGGAAAGCAGCAAGGCTACGCTGGCCGAACTGCAGGGGATCCTAACCGCCCTGCCTGCCTGGGACTACGCCTCTATTCTTGCTGCCGTTAAAGGCTACGCCGAGGCCAAGGGCGCCAAGCTGGGCCCGGTCATGTGGCCCCTGCGCATAGCCATCTCCGGCCAGGCCGTCACCCCCACAGGCGCCGTGGAAATAGCCGAACTCCTCGGCCAGCCCGAAACCCTCCGCCGCCTCTCGGTTGCGATAGCAAAACTATAGCCCCGGGCGGTACAGGAAACAGAACAGGCTGCCTTAAAGGCAGCCTGTTTTTTATAACCAGGGCATAATCTGTCCTGGGCGGTCTTCCAGACTGGGCATTCCTGCCCCTGCCAGGCCCCCGACTTGGCTCCTCGCGGACCTCCGCTGAAATATATCTGTAATGGCGCGGTGTTAAGATATCAAGGTAGCGGTTTGAGCGGGGGGGGCGGCGTAACAAAATGGCCACAAGTTTGAATTAAATTCTAAATACACGAAATGTAAACTGTTTATAGTACCTATGAAATACTGGTTCTACTCGGAAGGCAATATCCTCGGTCCCTACGAGCCGGCAGAAATGCTGGCCCTGCCCGCTTTTGCCGAGGAGAGCCTGGTCTGCCCCGAGAGCGCCACCGGCGACAATGCCGGCGACTGGCGCCCCGCCACCCAGGTGGCCGAAATAGCCGCGGCCCTCAGCGTGGGCACCGGCCGCATGGTGGCCGCCGGCCCCCTTACCAATTCCTACGAATACGAAACCGGCTTCAATTCCTCCGTCAGCTATTTCGAGAACAAAGAGCCCGGCACCGGCGCCTCCTACGGCGAATTGCTCGACACCATAGATAATATCCTCGGGGCCTATAAAGAAGGGCCCGCCTCCCCCAAGGGCCCCGCTGAAACCGATTACGACCTGGCCGAGAAGTTCGACATCCGCCTCTCCCGCATACAGGAAGAGCTGGAAGCCGCCCGCTGGGAAAAGAACCTCCTCCTCGAGAAGATACGCATGAACGAGATGGAGGAGCGCAAGAACAAGACCCGCATACAGGAGCTGGAGGCCCGCCTCAAGGGCGAGCGCCTGAAGCAGGACGACGGCGCTAAAGAGCTGGAGCAGGTCCGGCACCTTTCCGACCTTAAGGAAAAGGCCGAGACCCTGCGCCAGATAGAAGAGATCAGGAAAGAAGAGCTCTCCCTTAAAGAAGAGGCCGCGCCCGCGCCGGCCCCCGCCGCTGAAGCCTCCGCGCCGGCCTCTGCCCCCGAGATTTACGCCCCTGCCCCCCAGGCAGTAGAGCCCCCTGCCGCCCGGCCCGCCGCAGAGCAGCCCGGCTTAAAGATGGAACCCCTGGCCGCCCCTTCGATTTCGGAGCAGCCTGCCGCGGAAGAAAAGCCCGGCCCCAGGATAGAGGTTAAGACCTTCAAGAGCATCAAGCGCGGCGCCGAGATCAAGCTGGAAAGCGGCCTCGGCAAGGAACTGAAGGACGAGGCCGAGGATCCCGGCCTTACCAGCCGCAAGCTGAAGAGCCTGGGCCAGACCCAGCCGCCCGCCTACGTCTACGGCTCCCATTACGACAAGCCCCTTCCCGGTCCCGAGGCCGCCCCTCCCGGCGCTTTCCGGCCCGAAGCCCTCGAGCCCCTGCCGCAGCAGGCCGGCGGCGTGGTCTACGATTTTACGGTGGTAACCTCCAAGCCCGACGTGCAGCAGTTCCAGATAGAGCCGCGCCAGGAAGCCGCGCCCGCCGAGCCCCGTCCCGTCAAGCCGCCCACTTACGATTTTGGTATTCCCCAGCCGGCCCCGGCCCCCGCCCCGGCCCCCGCCCCGGCGCCCGCGCCGGCCCCGCAGCAGGGTTTCCAGTTCCCTCCGGTACAGCACGCGCCCGCGCAGCCCCAGCCGGCCCCGGCGCCCGCGCCGCAGGTGCAGCACGCTTTCCAGTTCAACCAGCCCGCTCCCGCGGCGGCCCCAGCCCCCAGGCCCGCCGAGGCGGCCCCGGCGCCCGGCCCTTCCGCCCAGCTGGCCCCGGCCGTCGCCGTGACGCCGGCCGCGCCCGCGGAATCCCCCGAAAAGACCCTGCGCATGCCCATGCCCCAGTCGAAGGGAAAGCCCGAAGCCGGCGCTTCCCCCGACAAGCCCAAAAAGAAAGGCGGCAGGACGGCTTTCATCGCGATACTCATAGTTTTCGGCTCTATAGCCGCCGGCGGCCTCGGCTATTTCTTCATGGGCGAGGGCGGCGGTTTCCCCGGCCTTTCGACCATGATCCCTACCGGCAAGAAGAGGCCGGCCTCCATGCCCAGCCAGGTTGAGCCCAAGGCTGAAGAGCCGGCTCCCGCCTCCGGGCAGGCCGCCCCGGCCCCGGAGGCGCAGCCCGCGCCCGCACCGGCGCCCGCTCCCGCCCCTCAACCCGCCAACGAGAACATAAAGAAAGCCCTCGATATCGTCAAAGGCTACAAGCTTTCCGGCGGCCGCGGCGCCATCGGCATCCACTTCGCCAACTCCTTCCTGTCCAATTCGGGCGGCGCCAACGAGGAGTGGACCGCCACCCCGCTGCACGGCGACATCCTGGTCGTGCAGTACCGCCTGCTCAGGCCCAGGCAGGAACCCCTGATCTACCAGTTCGAGGTGGACGCCGCCAAGCAGGACATCGTGCGCGGCATAAACAATAACGCCATCGAACTGCTGGACTTCTCCTCCAAAGAAAAGAGCGCCAGCGCGGCCCCGGCCAAAAAGGCCGCCAGGCCCAAGGCGCGCAAGCCCGCCAAGTCCAGGGAAGTTCCCATACTGCCCCTGCCCGACGCGCCCGCGGCCGGCGGCTCCGAGCAGGACCCGACCGGCTTCGAGAACCCCCAGGCGGATAGTTCCGAGCAGGTGAAATACCTCAAGGCGCAGGAATCAGACGAAGAACTCTTTTAAACGCTTCCCGGGGGGGATAAAAGATTGAAACAATCTTGAGCAAAGCCCCGCCAATAGATATAGTATTATATGGATATCGAAAGCGGCGTTTAACATGTCCGAAAAAGGCATAGCTGTAAATATTTCCAGGCGCCTCGGGGAGATGCTGGTCTCCTCGGGCCTGATCACGTCCGCCCAGCTGACCGAAGTGCTGGAGATGCAGCGCACCAGCGGCGGCAAACTGGGGCAGCTGCTGGTCCATAAAAAATTCATCGACGAGCGCAAGCTGCTGGAGTTCCTCAGCCGGCAGTTCGGCATAGAGTTCGTGGACCTGCGCGGCGTCGCCATAAAAGACGAAGTCCTGAAGATCATCCCCGAGAACATCGCCCGCCGCTACGGCCTGGTGGCGGTGGCCAAGGAAGACAACAAGCTGAAGGTCGCGATGGAAGACCCGCTCAACATCGTGGTCCTCGACGACCTGAAGATGATGACGGGCTTCGACATCAAGCCCGTCTTCGGCGCCGAATCCGACATCAACGAGGCGATCGACAAAAATTACGGCACCAAGACCTCCAAGGAGGCCCTCGACGACATCCTCCGCAAGACGGTGAACGGCACCACCGACGTCTCGCTGGTGGAGGAGGACGCGAACAAGGGCGGCGGCGACGACCTGATCTCGCTGGAGGCCACGGGCGAGGCCGCGCCTATCATCAAGATGGTGAACCTCATCATCTCCTCGGCCATCAAGGCCCACGCCTCCGACATCCACATTGAGCCGACCTACAAAGAGACCAAGGTCCGCTTCCGCATAGACGGCGTGCTGCACGTGCAGCCCTCGCCGCCCAAGAAATTCCACAACGCCATCGTCAGCCGCCTCAAGATCATGTCTACGCTCGACATCTCCGAGCGCCGCCTGCCGCAGGACGGCCGCAGCAAACTCAGGATAGAGGACCACGAGGTGGACCTGCGCGTTTCCATCCTGCCCTGCGGCCCCGGCGAGAAGGTGGTCATGCGTATCCTGGACTCCTCCGGCCTGAAGCTGCGGCTCGAGGACCTGGGCATGGAGCCGGAGAACCTGGCCATCTTCGCCAAGTGCCTCAAGGCCCCGCACGGCATCAACCTCGTCACCGGGCCCACTGGCTCGGGCAAATCCACCACCCTCTACTCCGCGCTCGCCACGCTCAACGCCCCGGACGTCAACATCGTCACCATCGAGGACCCCATCGAGTACCAGCTGGAGGGGATAAACCAGGTGATGGTCAACAACGACGTGGGCCTCACCTTCGCCGCCGGCCTGCGCTCCTTCCTGCGGCAGGACCCCGACGTCATCATGGTGGGCGAGATCCGCGACTTCGAGACCATGTCCACGGCCATCAACGCCGCCATGACCGGCCACCTCGTCTTCTCCACGCTGCACACCAACGACGCCCCAGGCGCCATCGCCCGCATCGGCATGATGGGCATCGAGCCTTTCCTGACCTCCTCCACGCTGCTGATGGTGGTGGCCCAGCGCCTGGTGCGCGGCATCTGCAAGAACTGCAAGGAAACCTACGAGGTGACTCCCGAACTGCTGGTCAGCCTGGGGGTGCCCAAGCCGCTCCTTGATAATAATATTAAAAATGGTAAAATTATCCTGTCGAGGGGCAGGGGCTGTGAAATCTGCGCCAACACCGGCTACAAGGGCCGCATGGGTATCCATGAGATCCTCGAGGTCAACGACGCTCTCCGGGCGCTTATCATAGAGAAGGCGCATACCTCCAGGATCAAAGAGGCGGCGCGCAAGAACGGCATGATAACCCTGAGGGAATCGGCGCTGCGCAAACTTTTTACGGGAGCGACCACGGTGGAAGAAGTCATCCGCGTCACCGGGTCGGACGTAGACTAAATTTAAGCCTTTCTACAGGAGCACACCCACATGGTTACAATGAGCGAGCTGTTCATAATGATGCACGAGAAGAACGCCTCGGACATCCATATCACCGCCGGCGCCACCCCGATGCTGCGCATCGACGGCGAGCTGATCCAGACCCCTTTCGAGAAGCTCACCCCCGAGATGTGCCAGACGCTCATCTTCTCGCTGATGACCGACGCGCAGCGCCAGCGCTTCGAGGC